>Ga0213920_1000019_pt1 | contig 240783 bp, 252 predicted proteins | sample McNCre1117MG_FD_161054 | JGI IMG/M metagenome (GOLD analysis project Ga0213920, IMG submission 161054) | Freshwater microbial communities from McNutts Creek, Athens, Georgia, United States - 11-17 MG | ecosystem: Environmental > Aquatic > Freshwater > Creek | place: USA: Georgia | collected...
TCAGCATCACCCCTCACCAATCCTTGTAAGACACCCACATAATTCTTTCTGCCAGCCAGAGCGACGCGCAACTTGACATTCGCCTCCAAACCCACAAAACGGATATGGTCAGCTACTGTTTTCACAGGTCGGTCTAAGCCTGGTGATGAAATCTCTAATCGCTCATAATTAACGCCATCTACAGGTAAGCTGTAATTCAAATGGCGGCTAACTTTTTCGCAATCGGTAATATCAATAGGGCGAGAATAATCAACATTTTCAATCGTTACGCGCAACAAACCATGACCCTCACGCTCGATATCAACGAGTGTGTAACCTAGGCCTTTGAGTGCGTCAGCAATTAAAACTTGTTCGTTTGCCATAAAGCTTTACGTTTAATTTCACCAAAAAAAAATGGGCATAGAGCCCATATTCCTAAACAAAAAGAACATGCCCGACCTACGTTGAACGCAACTTTGGCCGGAACTACTAAAGACTTGAATTATATAGGAAGTTAGAATTGCTGCCAAGGGATTCCCCGTAGGGAATCCTTGTTTACATCAGCTTTTCGTAAATTTCTTGCCAAATTTCACACCCGGCTTAGCACTCTGACCCCGATTTTTAGGTGGGCCAGATCTATGCGCCCCTTGACCGGGGCCTTTTTTACCGAATTTTTGACCAGAACGAGGCTTATCAGCACCAGAACCAAATCCACTGCCATGGTGAACGCCTGCTTGGCTATCTTCATCGAAACGACGACCGCCACTGCCATTGCCACCGCCATTGCCACCACCAGCATGACGACCTTGATGTGGACGTCCCGTAGAACCGCCAGGCCTATGTCCTTTACCTTTATGCTTGGGGCCGCCACTACGTTCGTCGCTATGACCTTGGGTGAAGCTTCGATTAGATGCTTGCCGCAAGGCATCTTTAGATCCCCAATAAGAGACGGAAGTTTGCATAGGATCTGGCTGGCCTCCAGGGCTAGAACGATGGCCATGACCATCCCTAGGGTCTCTTCGTGGCTTTTCACCCATTCCTTGAGGAATCTTTAATCCTGCCATTTTCATTAATTGCACAATTTGATCCGATGGAACCTCTTCCCAACGACCTCTTCGCAATCTTGGAGGCAACACAAACAAACCATAACGCGTACGAATCAACCGAGAGACCACATGACCAACCGCCTCAAACATACGGCGCACCTCACGGTTTCGCCCCTCAGTCAACGCCACGTGATACCAACGGTTAGCACCTTCACCACCGCCAGCAATTAACCTTAAAAACTTAGCAACACCGTCATCTAATTGAATACCTGTTTTTAACTGCTTTTCTTGTTCTGGCTCTAATTCACCCAAAATACGAGCGGCGTACTCTCGCTCAACCCCGTAACGTGGATGCATCAAACGGTTAGCCAACTCACCAGAAGTTGTAAATAACAATAAACCTTCTGTATTGAAATCCAAACGACCTACCGCAATCCATCGACCCTGCTTTGCTTTTGGCAAACGATCAAATACAGTTGGCCTACCTTCTGGATCTGACTGACTGACGATTTCACCTGCGGGCTTGTGATACATGATCACACGCGGTGGTTTTGTAGCAATCTTTCGGTGAACCATCTTACCGTTAATACGGACCTGATCAGTCGGACCTACACGTTGCCCAATATGTGCTGGCATTCCATTCACCGAAACACGGCCTTGAATAATCAAGTCTTCCATGTCACGGCGTGAACCCATCCCTGCATCAGCTAAAACCTTATGAAGCTTAACGGTATCTTCATCAAAATCGGCCTCATCCATGTCGTCTAAATCAGACCACACTTCATCACGCAAACTTAATGGCAATTCATCCACACTTGAAAATTGCAAAGTCGGCATCGACTCTTCTTCAACCGCAGACTCTTTTTCAGCGCCAGATTCAGCATGATCGCTATCTTCTTCAGCAATATCTGCTAATGTTTGAGCAACCATCTCATGTGTTACTTCTGGCTCAACTTCAGGCGCGTCTAATGCTGCATCAAACTCACCGGATACCACGGACGCAAATAATGCTTGTGTCTCTTCTGCTAGTGGATTAGCTTTAGGCGCTTGCTGGTGGCGCGCAGTGCGCTCCCCCCGATCATGCCGCTGATGTCTTGGTCCACGTTTCTCATTACGAGGTTTATCTCCAGCTTCACCTTGAGAACCCTCAGCACCTACATTTTCTACAGAACTTGGCTCAGCGCCGTCTGTTGGCTCTCCACCAACAGTATCTCCGCTTGGTTTACCGCGTGGCTTGCCTCGTCCTTTGTTATAGGGTCCACGACCGAAACGCTTTGGTTTACGTTCGCCACCTTCTTGACCAGATCCACCAGTCGTTTCACTCGCTCCATCAGATACAACTGGTGATGAAGGCTTATCAGATTCAAATTCAGGTGTAGTCATTAGGCTTTATCGTGATCGTTATTGTCTGACACACCATCAATCGGCGTTGATGCATCTTGAACTTCAGCAGACGGGGCGTCATCAGCCACCACTTCCTCTGATTCCTTGACCTCAACATCGATGACTTGGGATGCTTCGCCTTCAAATTCCATGACTCGCTGAGCCACAGACTCTGCTTGTGCCTCTGCAGATTCTAAAACTGGTAAATCTTGTAAAGTTGTCAAAGAAAGATCGTCTAGGAAATCACGAGTTGTCGCATATAAACCTGGGCGACCCACCGTCTCCTTATGGCCAACCACCTCAATCCAACCACGGTCCTCTAGTTGCTTAACCACATTAGAGCTGACTGTAACGCCACGAATCTCTTCAATTTCACCACGAGTAACAGGCTGTCTATAAGCAATAATTGCCAATGTTTCCATCACTGCCCGTGAATACCTAGGTGGCTTTTCAGGGGTCAAACGATCTAAAAATTCACGCATAGTCAAACGACTCTGGAAACGCCATCCAGTTGCAAGCTCTATGAGCTCCATCCCCTTTTCAGACCAATCCGCCTGAATTTCGATTAAAACGTTTTTAATATCTTCGGCAGGCACTTCTTCCACAAATAAGCGATGCAAATCGTTAATTGTCATAGGCTCAGCTGCACATAAAAGTGCAGTTTCAAGCACCAGCTTGAGCTGTTCAGGATTCATAAATTTAAAAAGGGAAAATATTTATATTAGGGTTAAGGATGGCTGGCACATAGACACCGGACATATTCTTATTAACCGACTAGATTGCTATTGTAGCAAAGTTCAGGCGATGCAAAAACCACCCTTTAAAAGGACCTCTGGCAGGGTTAAGGCGCGATATAAGCCAAATAAACCCGTCAAAAACATTAAAAATGCGACAAAGTATCTAACCCACCTCAAGTGCCCCCAACCGGCCAGCCTGGCTGAAAAACCAGAAATTAACAATAAATTAGGTAAAGTCCCCAACCCAAATGCCAGCATTAACCAAGCTCCCGATAAGGGGTTCCCCGATAAAAATGCCAAAGGCAAAACGCTATATATAAGCCCGCATGGCACCAACCCCCAAACAATACCACTCCACCAACGCGCACGATGATGATGACCGGCAATAACTTTTTTAGCGAGATGAGACCAAATGTGGGCTGTTTTTTCATTCAGCCAAGCTTCCCAAATGCTGACCTGCCCTTTGCTTTGTTTAAGAACTCTGTAACCTTGCAACAAAAAAATCCCTGAAGCCAAAGCAAAAAGCACTCTCTGAACAGGCAAAAAACCTTGTTGCCAGATAGGAAAACCCAGCGATCCAGCCAATGCACCCAGTAAAACATAGCTAGTAATGCGCCCAGCGTGCATGAGGATTTGCTCATAAAAAAATACTTTTTTAGTACCTTGACGCAAGGGCGCTGTGATGACCTGATTGGACTGCACATTCTTTTCAATGGCGGCAGCTATCCCGCCACACATAAGGGCACAGTGCCAACCACTAACTAAAGCACCTAAAAAGACAGTTAAAAATAAAGTACTCGTGAGCATGATTAGGTATATTTTATAAGTATTAATGTCACAAAATAGCTATAGAATACTAAGTATTGTTAGCCCTTCAGTTGATTTAAACCAAAAACACGAATGAATCATATCCCCACGACAGACAGACTCAATAAATGCTCAACCTGTGTGCTTGGGTCTTTTTGTCTACCCGTTGGTTTAAGTCAAGATGATGTTACTAAGATTGATACATTAGTTACTGAAAGAGTACGCCTTAAAAAAGGTGAATCACTATACAGACAAGGTGACCAACTGACAGCGGTGTACGGCATCAAATTTGGCACACTCAAAACTGAATATGCGCTACAGGATGGTCGAGAGCAAATTACGGGCTTTCACCTGCCTGGTGAAATGTTAGGGCTGGATGGCATCGGAGACAATCACTATCAATCAAATGCCATAGCGCTTGAAGATAGTGAAGCTTGCGTCGTTCGTTTCGCTGACTTTGAAAACTTAGCCAGACAGATTCCATCGCTACAACATCAATTCCATCGCATCCTGAGTCGAGAACTGACACAAGATCAAAGACATATGCTCTCGCTAGGCTCATTGAGAGCTGAAGAACGCCTAGCCAGCTTCCTCCTCAACCTATCTGACCGCCTTTCTGCACGAGGCTACTCACCTATTGAGTATCACCTGCGCATGAGTCGCGAAGAGATTGGAAGCTATCTGGGTATTCAACTAGAAACTGTCAGCCGCTTGTTCTCTCGCTTCACAGAATCAGGACTGATTCAAATTAAACAACGCCACATCAAACTAATTGATATGGATGGTTTACTTGAACTGGCGGGAAAATCAAGAGCCATTCATTGCGCTGACCCAAGTCATGTTCATATTGTCAGTAAATAAATAAAAAGCAGCCTAGGCTGCTTTTTATTTATTTGTATTCTCCTGCACCCCTTAAAACATAAAACGATCTGCCTTTTCTTCTAGGTCAGACAAAGTTCCAGGAAGAACAAAAATACTTAAAGCACTAGATAAAGCACATAAACCCCATAGGATAAAAAACCCAATGGAATAGATTGCCTCGTGGGAAGCCTCCAAATGATGCCCAAAAAACACCAAATCATCTGGGTCAATCATCGTAAAGAGTAGACCTTCTGCCATACCAGCCACTAAAAAAGATGGCCACAAAATCCACATCAATAAGCGCGCCTTCATTTAGCCACCTGCTCCACTTTGAGACCATGTTTGACAACACCCTCACGCACCACTTGATCAACATCTTTAGTTAAAGCCAAATAAATGGTGATGGCAGATCCAATTGCTCCAATAGCAGGACCGCTAATAATTAACCATGGCCACAACTGCTTCCACCAAGGCTTTGTTTGTATTTCTGACATCATCAGCTCCTATCTCTATTCCTCTGATTAACGAGGAACAATGAAACTAGATTTCTCATCGCGAACCCTAATAGCTTCAGATGCATTAGGCCCCTCTTCTCTGGCTTTAATATCAAAATGAATTTGATGATTGCCAGTTTTCACATCATCAATCAACACACGAACTTTGACAGGTATTAACAAATTACTCGAAGGGTTTACGACCAAATCACCCACTTCTTTACCCTGAGAATTTAACACTTGCATGCCAGGTAATCCGGTTGCTGCAACAGTCACTCGCATGGAGTTTTCAGAAGAATTCATGATCTGAAGGCGGTATACATTTTCAATCTTAATACCCTCAATCTCTCTTGCTAGCGCCCCCCGATCACGCATGACATCAACACGTAAGGGATTACGCATAAAGAGAGAAACAGCAAAGGCCGCCATTAAAACCGTCATAATGCCGATATAAATCATCACGCGCGGCCTAAAAATGTAATGGCGCGCCTTCTTATTATCCATATGCTCTAACATCGCACGCTCTGAGGTGTAACGTATTAAGCCCTTCGGATACGACACCTTATCCATGACTTGATCACAAGCATCGATACAAGCACCACAGCCAATACACATGTATTGCAAACCATCACGAATATCAATGCCGGTTGGGCAGACCTGTACGCAAATACTGCAGTCCACGCAGTCACCCAAGCCAAGCTCTTTATGATCCGATGATTTAGAACGACCCCCTCTTGGCTCCCCTCGGGTTTTATCATAGGTCACCACAAAGGTATCTTTATCAACCATCACACTTTGGAAGCGAGCGTAAGGGCACATGTACTTACACACCTGCTCGCGCATAAACCCTGCGTTACCCCAAGTAGCAAAGCTATAGAAAAATAGCCAAAATGCCTGCCAAGGTCCTAATGTCGCCGATACAACCGCTGCGCCCAACTCTTGCATAGGCGTGAAATAGCCTACAAACGTGAACCCCGTCCACAAAGCCACCAAAATCCATAAAGCATGTTTGGTTAACTTAATGCGCCACTTACGAAAATTCCACGGCCAATCTTCACCGTCTAAGCGAATACGAGCAAAACGGTCTCCTTCAACTTGACGCTCGATCCACATGAAAATTTCGGTATAGACCGTTTGTGGGCAGGCGTAGCCACAGAATAATCGCCCAGCAACAGCTGTGAATAAGAAAAGCGCTAGAGCAGAAAGAATTAACAATAATGTTAAATAAATAATATCTTGAGGCCAAAGCACCAAACCAAAGATATAAAACTTACGTGATAGCAAATCAAATAAAACAGCCTGACGACCATTCCATGTGATCCAAGGTAACCCATAGAAAAGTAATTGAGTGGCAACAACCAACATCACGCGCCACTTGGCAAAAACCCCACTCACTGAGCGGGGATAAATTTTTCGCCTTACTTCATAAAGGGATAGCTCCACTGTATTAGCTGAGCTACCCTGACCTTCTGGAGCACTATGGGACATTACTGTGCGGCTTTATCTTTGATGTTTGACAAGCCCCAAACATAGGCAGTCAATAAGTGAATTTTTTCAGGCGTCAAAATGGTTTCATGCGCAGGCATCTTACCGTTACGACCTTTTGTAATTGTTTCAATAATAGTCGCTTCAGAACCACCATATAACCAAACTTTATCAGTTAGATTAGGCGCCCCCATAGCTGTATTACCTTTACCATCGCCACCATGACAGGCCGCACAATTGGCTTTAAATACATCCGCCCCGCGCGCAGCCTTCAACTGATCTGCAGCCAAACCAGACAAGCTTCGCACATAGTTAGCGACATCACTCACTTGAGTACCTTCAAGCACTGCGCCAAACGGAGGCATCACGCCAGCACGGCCACCCATAATAGTTGTCTTAATTGTGTCAGGCTCACCGCCATACAACCAATCACTATCAGCTAAATTAGGGAAACCTTTTGAACCGCCAGCATCAGAACCATGACATTGCGCACAATGATTCAAGAACAAACGCTGCCCCATCTCTCGAGCTTTAGGATCAGCAGCAACTTGCTTCACATCCAATTCCATATATTTAGCGTAAATAGGTTTCAACTCTTGGTTAGCTTGAGCAACTGATGCATCATGAGCACCGGCTGTTGTGTAACCCAATACACCTTGATAGGTACCCATACCTGGATATAACACCAAGTAAACAATCGCAAAAATACAAGACAATAAGAACATCCACATCCACCAACGTGGCAAAGGATTGTTCAATTCTCGCAAATCCTCATCCCAAACATGCCCAGTGTCATCCACCGAGCCATCAGGCTTATAGGTTACGTTTGTTTTACGTTGTGAAAACAATAGATATAAGCACCAAACGATACCTACCCCTGTTACCAAGGCAATATAAATGCCCCAACCATTACTAAAAAAATCACTCATGATTAGTCCTTCTTGTATTCATCAGGAAGATCAAATGGCAAATTCGCCGATTCATCATTAGCAGACTGACGTTTAGCAGACCAGGCCCACCAAACAATCCCCACAAAAAACACCAAACCTAGGATGGTTGATGTTGCTGATAAATAAGGTACGATATTTTCCATAGTCTCTTTACTATCAATTACTTACTTGCAGCAGCGACAGGTTGAACCGCACGACGATTCGTACCCAAGCCTTGCAAATAGGCAATCAATGCATCCTCTTCAGTTTTACCTTCTAATTCTTTAGGCCCAGCAGCAATCTGCTCTTCTGTATAAGGTACGCCTAAACGCTGCAGCGCTCTCATATGGGCAGAAATATCACCTACATTACTTGCAGGCTTAGTCTGTAACCAACTGTAACCAGGCATATTTGACTCAGGAACAACATCGCGTGGATTACGTAAATGAATGCGGTGCCAATCATCAGAATAACGCTCACCTACACGTGCCAAGTCTGGGCCTGTGCGCTTTGAACCCCAGAAAAATGGGTGATCGTATACAGATTCACCCGCTACTGAATAAGGGCCATAACGCTCAGTTTCAGAACGCAAAGTGCGAATGTGTTGTGAATGACAACCTAAGCAACCTTCACGTTGATAAATGTCACGGCCCGCCAAACGCAATGCTGAATAAGGCGTTACGCCTTCCGATGGTTGGGTTGTTGAATGCTGAAAAAATAACGGTACGATTTGCACCAAACCAGCAATCGCCACAACAAATATCGTTGTGATAATTAACCAGCCAGCATTACGCTCAAGCGTTGCGTGGGAGAAAAATTTATGATTTTGATCAGACATGTTTATCTCTCCTTTTGCTTAGTGAGTTGCCTGAACTGCAGGAATCTGAGCATTAATAAACTTCTTGCCCCATACAGTTTTATAGACGTTGTATGCCATCACGAACATACCTGAGAAGTAGCACAGACCACCTAACAAACGAATTGCATAGAACGGGTATGTTGCTTTTACCGACTCAACAAAACTGTATGTCAAAGTGCCATCAGGCTGGAAAGCTCTCCACATCAAACCTTGCATTACACCAGCAATCCACATTGCAGCGATATAAAGCACCACGCCAATTGTAGAAATCCAGAAGTGCAACTCAATCAACTTGGTGCTATACATTTCTTTTTCCCCAACAAGTCGTGGAATCAAGTAATACATAGAACCAATCGTAATCATTGCCACCCATCCCAAAGCACCTGAGTGAACGTGACCGATTGTCCAGTCTGTGTAATGTGACAAGCTATTAACGGTCTTGATAGACATCATTGAACCTTCAAATGTCGACATACCGTAGAAAGACAAGGCTGTAATCAAAAACTTCAAAATAGGATCACGGCGTAATTTATGCCATGCGCCTGACAAGGTCATAATCCCGTTGATCATGCCGCCCCAAGATGGCGCTAATAGAATCAAAGAAAACACCATGCCTAAAGATTGCGTCCAATCTGGCAACGCAGTATGTTGTAAATGGTGTGGACCTGCCCACATATAGGTAAAGTTCAACGCCCAAAAGTGAACAATAGATAAACGATAGGAATAAATCGGGCGCTCTGCTTGCTTAGGAATGAAGTAATACATCATGCCAAGGAAGCTAGTGGTTAAGAAGAAACCTACTGCATTATGGCCGTACCACCACTGAATCATCGCGTCTTGTGCGCCAGCATAAGCTGAATAAGACTTCCACAAGCTAGCCGGCATTTCAATATTGTTAACAATATGCAACATGGCGATGGTCAAAATATAAGCACCGAAGAACCAATTTGAAACATAGATATGTTTTGTCTTACGTTTAATCACTGTGCCAAAGAATACGATTGCATAGGCTACCCATACCAAAGTGATCAAAATATCAATTGGCCACTCAAGTTCTGCATACTCTTTAGATGTCGAAAGACCTAATGGCAAAGTGATAGCTGCTGCAACAATCACTGCTTGCCAACCCCAAAAGGTGAAAGCCGCCAATTTATCGCAGAATAGTCTAACTTGGCAGGTGCGCTGCACGATGTAGTAAGACGTCGCAAATAGAGCACTACCGCCAAACGCAAAAATCACGGCGTTCGTGTGCAGTGGACGTAGACGTCCATAGCTCAAAAATGGAATATTAAAGGTGATATCAGGCCAAATTAATTGCGCTGCCAAAATCACACCTACCAACATGCCCACAATGCCCCAAAGCACTGTTACTAAAGCAAATTGGCTAACCACCTTGTAATTGAAGGTGTCTTCGTTGTTACCCACGGCAAAGCCCATGGTTTCTCCCTTACTAGCCTTTTGGCCGATTTATCCCACCACGATTATCAAACCATCACCTTTAATTGGGTTTGATATAGGTCAAGTTTCTTCGGGAGAGTTTGTTTTTATTGGGTTTATTTCTGATTTGGGGGGCTGTTTTGCAGAGGCATTTGACTCAGTTAGATCATCATCCATCAAAATAGCGTGACCAGGCCCCTCTAAATCCTCAAATTGGCCGCTTTTAACTGCCCAATAGAGGATTAAGACAATAAATGCCACCACAACCAGCGACATTGGGATTAAAAGATAAAGACTTTCCATAGCTAGAGTCTAGCTGAATAATGCCCTCGATTAGTCAATTTTTCTAAGGCGCCAGGCATTAAGGGTGACCGCCAAAGATGACAAAGACATACCGATACCAGCCACCCACGGATTAATCCACCCCATCATGGCTACAGGAATAGCTACAACGTTATAAACAAAAGCCCATATCAGATTTTGGCGCATGATAAGCTGTGTTTTAACTGAAATTGATAATGCTGCCACAAGGGTTTTCAAAGAACCTGAAGTCAATACGGCATCAGCACCTGCTTGCGCCAAAGGCGCCCCACTTCCCACGGCCACAGATATGTCAGCCTTAGCCAAGAATGGGGCATCATTCACACCATCACCCACAGCCCAAATGATTTTTCCTTGAGCTTGTAACTTTTGAATAAAAGCATATTTATCCTCTGGTAAAGCAGCTCCAATATAGCTATCAATACCAAAGAAATGAGCCCACCACGATACTGTTGCCACATCATCACCAGACAATAGGTGCACCTGAATCCCTCTAGCCTTGGCTGCATCAATGAATTCTTTAGCACCATCACGCGGCTGATCTACTACAACAAAAACAGCTAACAAACCCTTAGCATCACTTAAATAAATCACACTAGCTTGCTCATATCCACTTGGCACTTCGATTGCTTGAACACCAGCCCAAATCGAAGTTCCTAAACGGTACTCACCTGACCTTAAGCCTTTACCTAACTCGCTAACAGGAGGCTCTGGCAAATGAAATGGTTGAATGCCACTCTCTTTAGCCGCTTCCAAGATCGCTAACGCCAGCGGATGTTTTTGCCCCAACTCCATCGCCGAAGCAATACCTAGCACAGCCTCTCTAGCCATACCGGATCTTATATAAATGATGTCCTTCAAAGCGGGCCGCCCCGTTGTTAAAGTACCGGTCTTATCCAACACTAAATCAGATGATTTAGCTAACACCTCCATCGCATGGCCTCGAACAATCAGCAAACCTAAACGGGTAACAGCGCCTTGCGCTGCAGCCATTGCAGCTGGGGTTGCCAAAGATAAAGCACAAGGGCAACTAGCAACTAAGACCGCTACCGCCACCTCCCACGCTCTGCTAGCATCCAAATAAAACCAAGTAATTCCAGTTAAAAAGGCCGCGCTCATCAAGAACACCACAAAATAACCTGCCCACTTTTCCGCCAACCCGACTAACTGAGGCTTAGCGTGGAGCGCCTTATCTAATAAGGCAGCAATACCAGCAATCCTTGTGGCCTGCCCAATAGCTGTTACTCGCATCAAAATGGGGCTAACGACATTGTGGCTACCCGCATACAACATATCTGATATTTTTTTAACAACAGGCCGGCTTTCACCAGTCAACAAAGACTCATCCACGCTAGCCTCGCCCGACAATAATTCACCATCAACAGGGACAACTTCTCCAGGGGAGATCCGAAGTACATCTCCGATGACACAACGAACAACGGGAATTGATTTTGATTGATCACTAGGATAGTTTTCAATACGTTCACAAATGGCAGGCAGTTGCTTTGCTAATGCTTCAGCACCACCTTGAGCATCTTGTCTTGCCAATAACTCTAAGTAACGTGCACCTAACAAGAATGCAACAAACATCGTGATTGAATCAAAGTAACTCTGACTGATTCCTGTCACCAAACTAATAGTTCCTGCCATAAAGGCTAAAGCGATTGCCAACGTAACAGGTACATCCATACCCAGCATACCGGTTTGTTTAAAGGATCGAACGCTATACCAAGCACTGACAAACATGGGGCCTGCTGAATAAACCACGACGGGCACGGTCAACGCCCAGCTTGTCCAGCCCAACAGTAAAGCATGCTCTACCAACAAATCTTCAGCGCCTGTATAGGTTGGCCAAGCATACATCATCACTTGCATCATACCCAGCATGGCTACGCCTAAACGCATCAATAATTGCCGTCTTTCGCGCTTTGAAATATCGGCAGACATCGATGGCTCAAAAGGCCAAGCTTCATAACCAATTTGCTCTACTGCATGCAAAATCTCTGATAGGGTGACAACACTCGGATCAAATCTAACGGTGGCACGCTGGGTCACATAGTTAATCTGAACATCCCTAACCCCAACAAGGCGCCTTAAATGTTGTTCATTAAGCCAAACGCAGGCAGCACACCGGATTTTTTCCAAGCGCAGGATTGTCTCTAGATCTTGAGTTTTTTCCCCATGACTCGATACAGGTCTTGTGAAACGCTCCAACAACATGGGATCATCATAGGCCTGGAGTTGATCAGGCACGAGATTACCAAGACCTTGAAGGTCTTCTGGCTTCCTCCCTAGAGGAATACGTCTAGCGTAAAACGCTTCCAAGCCCTGCCCATGAATAGTCTGCGCAATTGCTAAACACCCTGGACAACAAAAATAACGGGAACGCCCTTTTAATTCTGCACAATAAGGCGTGCTTAAAGATACCTCACCACCACAGTGGTAACAAGCATCTGGCGCAACAGGAAGAGTCTCTGGCGTTACATTCATTTAAGCCTGAGATTCTAGGCCTTCTTTTAACGATAAGAAACTCTATCTAGAATCTTTTGAGCATAAATTTGATTTTTACCAATAGCAGCTATCGAAATATTTTCCTTTTTAAAGCTACCCCATTTATTTAAAGCTTCATTATTGGTTTTTACCGAGGCTACTGCTGGCCACTCATTATTACCATCAGCAAAGTATTGCTGAGCTTTATCACTCGCCAAGTACTCTAGGAATTTAATAGCCGCAGCTTTATTAGGTGCATGCTTAGCAACCGCACCACCAGCGACATTCACATGCGTGCCAGAACTAGCTTGATTGGGCCAAACAAAACCAATCTTAGCCATGATTTGTCGATCTTCAGGCTTATCAGAACGCATGATGCGTGCCAAGTAATACGAATTCGTTAAAGCCACCCCGCACTCACCGGATGCAACCCCCTTAATTTGATCCGTATCACCACCCTTAGGTGAACGGGCCATATTCGCGACCATGCCTTTAGCCCAAACTTCTGTTTTGGCTTCACCACTACGCTCAACCATTGCACCAATCAAAGACAGCATATAAGGATGAGAACCTGAACGCGTGCAAACCTTACCCTTATTCATAGGTTCAGCGAGCTTTTCATAAGTGTCCACATCGGTTGGTTTAACCGTCGACTTGTTATAAACGATCATCCGCGCTCTTGTAGAAAAACCAAACCACTGACTACCCTGACCTACATCGCCAGACCTCAAATTTTTAGGAATACGGGCTTCTAAAACTTTAGATTGAATCGGCTGAAATAAACCTTCAATCTCTGCACGCCATAACCGCGCAGCATCTACCATTAAAATAACATCTGCTGGGCTACTCTTACCTTCGCTACGTAACCTTTCAAATAGCGCATTATCATCAGCCTCAATCCGATTGATTTTGATACCTGTTTGTTTTGTAAAATCGGCGTATAAAGCCTCATCAGTTTGATAGTGTCTTGCCGAATACAAATTCAAAACCTGAGAAGACTGAGATAATGCTGGCAGAGATATGCCACAGCTCATTGCCAATAGAGCTGACATGATGATTACCCTTGATTTTTGAATAGACTGCATGCTAAAGAAACACTTTCCTAATAATATTAATGAGAACGATTCTCAAATAGATTACCACACTTCTCGCAGGAGTTTTTTAGCCATGGCGGGAACCGGGGTTTTAAGCCTTTCATTACTAGGGGGATGTGCTAGCCTTGGCAGCAAAAAACCAAAAATAGGTTTGGCACTAGGTGGCGGTGCTGCACGTGGCTTTGCCCATATTGGCGTCATCAAAGCGCTTGAAGCTCAAGGCATTAAGCCTGACCTAGTCGTTGGCACAAGTGCTGGTAGCGTCATTGCCGCGCTATACGCTTCTGGCAATCCAGGTACAGAATTAAACCGCATGGCTCTGACTCTTGATGAAGCATCCATTACCGACTGGGCCTTACCTTTTTCCGGAAAGTTTGGTGGCATGATCAAAGGGGATGCTCTTCAATCCACAATCAACCGTTTAATCAAAAATCAACGTATTGAAAATATGCCCCTACCCCTAGGCATTGTGGCCACTGATTTACAAACAGGCGCTGGCATCCTTTTTCAAAGAGGTGATACCGGTCAAGCTGTTCGAGCATCATGCAGCGTTCCTGGCGTATTTCAACCTAGCGTGATTAATGGCCGCGAATATGTGGATGGTGGATTAGTTTCACCTGTGCCGGTTCGCTATGCTAAACAGATGGGCGCTGATTTTATTATTGCCGTTAACATCTCGACCGAGCCTAGCACCCAAGATACCAGTGGCACTTTAGGCGTTTTATTACAAACAACCTCGATCATGGGGCAAAGTATTAATCACTTCGAGCTAGAAAATGCTCAGATTGTCATTCGCCCTCAATTAGGCACCATGAAAGGCACCGACTTTAAATCGCGCAATGCCGCCATCCTTGCTGGAGAAGAAGCAACTATGGCTCAAATGAGCCAAATCAAGTCCCGGTTAGGCATCAAATAAACCTGTACCAACGATACAAACTATCGCTAGCCACATCTACTCACCCAACACTGAACAAAAAAGCCAGGTTCAACCTGGCTTTTATTAATTCTATGAACTGAATACGGTGGCTAACTTTATAGTCGACCACTCTTTTCAATACGTTCTTGATAATCTAGCAATAACTGTTGGCGTTGATCTTCAGTCATGGCATCAGAGCCGTCTAAGCGACGTGCACCATCATAACGCTTCACCCAATAAGCTTTAGTCATATCGTCTACACGAATTGACTTACCTTTTGAGGGCGCATGAATGAACTTGTTATCTCCAACATAAATACCCACGTGAGAGAAGGTATGGCGCATAGTATTAAAAAACACTAAATCACCAGGTCTCAATTGTTCTTTATTGACCTCTAAACCCACTTGGCTCATTTGCGAAGATTTACGCGGTAATAAGAAACCAAATGTGTCATTAAATACATAACGGACAAAACCACTGCAATCTAGACCGCTCTTCGGTGTATTACCACCCCAGCGATAACGGACACCAATCAACTGCATGGCATTATCGATAAGATTTTCGGTGCCGCCCACTACAGAAGTGGTCACTGAACTAGCCAACTGACTAGCAGCACTACCAAATTTACTACCCATAGTATCTGCCGCCACCACTTCCGACTCAGGCATAGACTGCGCCACGGCTTGTGAACCGTTTAGCGCTGCTATAGCAACGAGTAGTGCAGCAAATTGATGCTTAATCTTCAACATGTGGTCATTATACCCCGAACACCCCTATCGGCCTAATCTTCAGATTAGAGCTCTTGATGCTTGATTTGTTTACCTTTTTTCATGGTTATGATGCGGTGCGACATAGCATGAATCACATCCAAATCATGGCTAATCAGCAAATAGGCCATGTTGTACTTATGCTGCAAATCAGACAGTAAGGTCAATATTTGCTTCTGAATCGTGACATCTAGCGCTGAGGTTGGTTCGTCTAACACCAGAATCTGGGGCTTCAATACCAGCGCACGAGCAATAGCAATCCGCTGCCGTTGGCCACCAGAAAATTCATGGGGATAACGACTATAAGCGGTTCGATCCAACCCCACTTCTTTTAAAGCTTCAATCACTAACTGTTTTCTGGCATCTAAGGACAACTGTGGCTGATGCAAAGAGAGACCCTCACCCACAATCTGCCCCACCGTCATTCTTGGCGACAGTGAACCAAATGGATCTTGAAAAATCACCTGAAAGGAGGCGCGCAAAGCACGCTGCTCAAATTTTCTGAGTCCCAACCAGGAATGTCCCAATATCTCAACGCGGCCACTAACCTTAGCTCCTGTTTGACCCAACAAATCCAATAAGGCCATAGCTAATGTTGATTTGCCAGAACCTGATTCGCCGATAACACCTAGCGTCTCACCTTGGCGTAACTCCAAACTAATACCCTTAACTACCGAAACGTATTCATGTTTCCATAAATCAGAAACATGCAAACCTCTTAAAAACTTCTTGAAGCTGTCACCCCAAGAACTAACACCTGCCTTTGGGAAAGCAACTGACACATCATGCGCCTTGAGAAGTATCGGTGCAATAGGAACAACCGGTACAACACTGCGGATAGGGTTGCTATGCACCAAGCTATCGGTATAAGCATGCTCTGGATGGGTAAAAATTTCTTCTGTCGTCTTACACTCAAGTAACTTACCTTGATGCATCACCCCCACACGAGTTGCAAAATGCCTCACCATATTAAGATCATGGGTAATTAACAAGACCGCCATGCCACCATGGCTCTTTGCATCTTCTTGCAAAGTTCTTAATAACTCTAGAATCTGCAAACGTAAGTCGGGGTCTAGAGCTGTAGTGGGCTCATCTGCAATTAACAATCTTGGCTTACAAGCCAAAGCCATCGCAATCATGGCGCGTTGGCGTTGACCACCAGAAAGCTGGTGCGGGTAATAGGAAAAACGCTCTTCAGGAGACGGAATACCGGTCCTGTTCAACAAGCTGATAGCCCGCTCCCGACACTGTGAAACTGATAACAGGGGCTCATGGCACATCACAGCTTCAACAATTTGGTTGCCAATTGTATAAAGTGGATTCAAAGCTGTCATAGGCTCTTGAAAAATCATGGCTACATCTTTGCCACGAATACTTTGCCATGCCGCAATGGGTAGCTGGAGCAAATCACGCGATTGCTGACCATCAACCATCTGAATAGCCCCACTCACTTGAGCAGACTCAGGCAGTAATCCAATCAAAGACAATCCAGTTAGCGTTTTACCAGACCCGGACTCCCCGACAATTGCCAAACGTTCGCCTTCAGCAATTTCTAAAGTGAGGTCTTGAACAACTGTTTTGCGCCCAAAGCGAATCGTTAAATTCTGAATGTTTATAAATGGTGTGCTCATCCTGCGTCCTTACCTGATTGCTGATGAGCCCTTCTCGTATCAAAGGCATCTCTTAAAGCATCACCCATAAAGGTCAATAGCATCAAGGTGCCCGCTAATACCAAGAAAGTAGCCAATGAAATCCACCAAGCGTCCAAGTTAGCCTTACCTTGAGAGAGCAACTCACCAAGACTGGCCTTATCCGGCGGAACACCTAACCCTAAAAAATCCAAACTGGTTAAAGCCAAAATCGCTGCACTCATTCGAAATGGCAAAAATGTAATAACTGGCGTTAGGCTGTTAGGAAGAATATGGCGCCACATAATTTGTGAGTTAGATAAGCCTAGTGCATGAGCAGCTCTGACGTACTCTAACGAGCGGTTCTTCAAAAATTCAGCGCGCACATAATCTGACAACCCCATCCAACCAAACATGGATAGCAACAGAATTAGCAAGCCCACACTAGGCGAAAAAATAGATGCAAAAATAATTAATAAGTAGAGTTCTGGCATGGAACTCCAAATCTCAATGGCTCGCTGCGAAACCAAATCAACTCGGCCACCCCAATAGCCCATGACAGCACCACTCACCACCCCCAAACCAACACCGAGAATGGTGAGAGATAAACCAAATAAGACCGATAAACGGAAGCCATAAATTAAGCGTGCCAAGACATCTCGCCCACGATCATCCGTCCCCAACCAATTATCCCTAGAGGGGGAAGCAGGGTTCGGTTCTTGGGCGAAATAATTTAGGGTGTCATAACGATAGGTAATCAAGGGGTAGATCGCCCAATTCCCTGGCTTAGAAAAAGTTTTCTTAATATCAGGGTCTAAGTAATCTGTGGGCGTTGGAAAATCACCTCCAAATGTTTTCTCTGAGTAATCTTTGACAATTGGCACATAAAATTCGCCTTTATAGCGCACCAATAACGGTCGATCGTTAGCAATCATTTCCGCAAAAAGACTAGCAACAAATAAGGCTATAAAAATCCAAAGGCTCCAATAGCCCAAACGATTAGATTTAAATCGCTTCCACTGTGGACTATTTGTCATAGCGTGCATTGATTTGAGTGGAGACATTAATTTCATGAATTCCCCCCAGATTGACTATCAAACTGAATACGTGGATCCACCAACACATAAGCAATGTCTGAAACCAGCCTCGTCACCAAACCAATCAAAGTGAAAAAATACAGCGTGCCCAAGACCACTGGATAATCACGCCTCATAACAGCTTCATAGGACAACAAGCCCAGCCCATCCAATGAAAATAAAGTTTCAATTAATAACGAACCTGTAAAAAAAGCCCCAATAAAAGCAGCAGGAAATCCAGTAACTAAGGGAATCATGGCATTACGGAACACATGTTTCCACAGCACCTTATCTTCACTAAGACCTTTGGCTCTAGCTGTTAATACATATTGCTTACGAATTTCTTCTAAAAAAGAATTTTTGGTGAGTATCGTAATCACAGCAAAGTGCCCCAATACGGAGGCTGTAATCGGTAAGACTAAATGCCAAAAATAATCTAACACCTTGCCTATCCAACTTAAGTTCGCCCAATCATCTGAGGTCAAACCTCTTAATGGAAATATCTGAAGGAAACTACCTCCGCCAAATAACACCAACAATAAAACTCCCAATACAAAACCTGGGATCGCATACCCCACCAATATCAAAATGCTGCTGACCGTATCAAATCTAGTACCTATTTGAACGGCTTTCTTAATTCCCAAAGGAATCGATATCAAGTAAGTAATTAAAAAAGTCCACAGGCCTAAACTAATGGATACAGGTAATTTAGAAATCACTAGCTCCCAAACACTTTTGTGCTGATAGTAGCTTTGCCCCAAATCAAACGTCGCAAACTGTTTGAGCATATGAAAATAACGCTCAATAGGTGGCTTATCAAAACCATATAACGCCTTAATTTCTTTAAGTCGCTCTTCATCTACCCCCTGCCTACCGCGGTATGTGGCACCACTGCCAGAAGACTCGCTATGGCCGACACTGGCCTCACCTCTACCCTTGAGTTCTAGCATCATTTGCTCAACAGGCCCACCAGGCACAAATTGAATAACCGCAAACGTCAGCGTAATGACACCTAATAGGGTCGGAATCATCAACAAAATACGTTTAAAAATATAGCGAAATAAAGCACTGTTCACTGAGTAACTCCCGCTTTATAAGTTGATGCAGGTTGTCGCCACCAAGTTGAGAGTATCCATGACTCTGCAGCAAAATAGGTTGGCGGTGGTGGATAAGCCAAGTCGGACTTAAAAGCTACTCGATGCGTGGGGCTGTACCAATGAGGCACGACGTAATAACTGTGCGTGAGTACCCGATCTAGGGCTCTTGTCGCAGTAACCAGCTCTTTTCTAGTCTGCGCTTTAACAATCTCACCAATTAGAGCATCCACCACAGGAGACTCTACGCCAACAATATTGTCCGACCCTTTTGTCGTTGCTGAGGCACTTCCATAGCGATCCCATAGTTCATTTCCTGGACTCTGAGAATCAGGAAACTTCATACTCGTCATGAAAAAATCAAATTCTTCTAAGCGCTTTTGGTAGAGCGCGTAATCTGTTGTCCTGATATCAAGCTTGATGCCTAATTTTTCTAAATTGCGAGCATAAGCTGATACCAAACGAGACATGGCACCACCATCATCCATAAACTCAAATTCAAATGCCTGACCTTTGGCATTTCTAAGTGCCCCATCCCTATAAACCCACCCAGCTTGTGCCAACAATTCTCTCGCCTGGCGTAAATTTTTACGCAAACTAGAAGGAGCTTCAGTGGTAACTGGCAAGGTCATAGGGCCCAGAGCTTTTGCCGGGAAATGCTTGGGATATTTTTGCTGTAAAGACTCTAATATTTTTCTTTCTTGAACACTAGGCAAACTGGCTGCCTGATAAGAAGCCCCTAAATCGCTATTAGAGAAATAGCTATCGATACGATGATATTGGCCATAGAACAACTGACGGTTCATCCATTCAAAATCAAGCGCTAAAGTTAAAGCTTCCCGCACACGCTGATCTTGGAAAATAGGCTTGCGCATATTCATCACAAAACCTTGCATACCTGCGCCATTGCGGTGAGAAAAATGCTGCTTTTTAAAGGTGCCATCTCTAAACTTAGGGCCCACATAACTTTTAGCCCAATTCTTAGCGCGATACTCTACTAACGTGTCAAACTCACCAGCTTTCAAAGCCTCTAATCTGGCGGTGTCATCTTTATAAAGACGGTAAGAAACGCGCTCAAAGTTAAATGAACCCACCCTGACATTTAAATCGGTGCCCCAGTAATGAGGATTTTTCTTAAAGATGATGCTTTTACCGACGTCATAGCTCTCAATCAGGTAAGGCCCACTGCCAATGGGTGACTCAAAAGTTAACTGATTAAATGGCTTACCAGAACCAGTCCGGTCTTTACCCCATTTCTCAGAAAAAACAGGCATCGAGCCAACTAAAAGCGGTAATTCAGTATTTTTACGATGAAAATCAAATCGAATAACTCTGTCAGAAAGAACGACCGCTTGCTTAACATCTGCATAAACCGTCTTAAATTGTGGGCTCGCTAACTTACTCATTAAGGTATCAAATGAGTACTTCACATCCTTTGCCAAAACCGGGCTGTTGTCATTAAATCTAGCATGAGGCCTAAGACGAAAGGTAACACTCATTTGATCCTTAGCCAAAGCAACATCTTCGGCCAATAAACCATAAGCAGAAGCAATCTCATCGGCGCTCCCGATTAACAAGCTTTCAAACATTAACTGGGCAATCCCAGGCGCTGCCACGCCCTTTAAGGTAAAGGGGTTAAATTTATCGAAACTGGTACGACGGTCCGGATTCGGCAAGTTAAGGGTTCCGCCCTGTGGTGCCGTAGGATTAACGAAAGCAAAGTGCTGAAATCCTGCCGGATACTTTAAATCTCCATACTGAGCAAACCCATGTGCAGCATAAGCCGTTTGGGAAAACAAGCCTCCAGCCCATAAAGATAGGCTTAAAATAGAGGTCGAAAATAAGAGTTGAATCATTCGCATGTGTAACAATTGTAATTAGACATTTACAAATACATCAAAAATAAAAAAGGAAGTAAAAATGGGTTTCTTAGCCGGCAAAAAAATCGTCCTCACAGGTCTACTTTCTAACCGTTCCATTGCTTATGGTATTGCTAAAGCTTGCCACCGTGAAGGTGCTGAATTAGCCTTCACTTATGTAGGCGACCGTTTTAAGGATCGTATTACTGAATTTGCTGATGAATTCAACAGCAAATTGATTTTTGACTGCGATGTGGGTAGCGACGAACAAATTGAGAAGCTCTTTGCTGATTTATCTGCTACTTGGCCAAAATTTGATGGCTTGATCCACTCCATTGGATTTGCTCCACGCGAAGCTATTGCCGGTGATTTCCTTGATGGTCTATCAAGAGAATCTTTTAAGATTGCCCATGATATTTCAGCTTATAGCTTCCCAGCAATGGCTAAAGCAGCCCTACCGATGCTAAATGATAAGTCAGCCTTATTAACATTGACTTATCTAGGCTCACAGATGGTTGTTCCTAACTACAACACAATGGGACTAGCCAAAGCATCTTTAGAAGCCAGTGTTCGTTATCTTGCTAACTCTGTAGGCCCTAAGGGTATTCGTTGCAATGGTATTTCTGCCGGCCCCATCAAAACATTAGCTGCATCAGGCATTAAAGGCTTTGGAAAAATTCTAGATTTCGTAGAATCTAATGCTCCCCTACGCCGCAATGTAACCATTGAAGACGTCGGCAATGCAGCTGCATTCTTGATGTCAGATTTAGCTGGTGGCATTACTGGTGAAATCACATACGTTGACGGTGGCTTTAGCCATGTCGTTGGCGGTATGGCTGAGGCTGAGTAAAACTTAAACACCGAAATAAAAGAGCGCGTATATAATGGCGCTCTTGCACGGAGAGGTGGATGAGTGGTTTAAGTCACACGCCTGGAAAGCGTGCGTAGGTTAATCCCTACCGCGGGTTCGAATCCCGCCTTCTCCGCCATGTCGATAGGTAAAACAAGGCTTTTAAAGAAATAGTTCTTGTTGTTACCAAAATTGTTACCAAAAGCCACCTTCAAGGTGGCTTTTTCTATATATTCAATTTTAAAAATAGAATAATAAGTCAGCAGAAATAGTTGTTTGTTTGTTATCAGTTGCTGTTGATGGGCCTGCATGAGGTACGTTTCCAAAAAACTTATCTGTTCCATTAGTTGTTCTGGCCCAATCATGTCTGATTTCAGGTCTAAAAACCATATTTTTGTTCAGATCAATATTGGCACCTAAAGTAATTGCTTGAACTGTTGCTCCAGGCGTTCCCAATGGTGTCAAAGCAAAACCTTTCGGATCTTTAAAGATTTCGTAACGCAAACCATATCGCACTGTTTCAGTAGCTTTATAGGTCGCGTGAGCGTTTAATCCTTTATATGTCGCACCAGAAAAAGGTGTACATAAAGATGGATTAACTATATAGCAAGCATCCCCAGAGCCTTCTTGCTTACCGTACAGAAGCTCACCGGCTAGCTTCAATTGGTTAGTTGCCATGAAGCCTGCCACCAATGAATGATGTTGTCTATTTTGACCGGTAGAGGCGATGATTGGGTGATTAGGATACCAAGTCATTGGGTTTGGATTATTTGCATCCGTCTGTTCGTTACCTGTAATCACGCTATAACTAACAAATCTAGACATATCATTGCTTCTCCAACGAATAACGCCGTAGACGTTATTGTTGTTATTGTTATCACGGCCAACTTGGTAGCCTTTACCAAAACCAAACTCACCTAAAATCATGCCGTATTGATTACGCAGTAAATTAGTTGATATTTGCGCCCCGATAATTTGATCAATTTGTGAAACAAGAGCATATGTCCTTGAATAGAAGAAATTAGGTGCCTGTCTCCATGATGGAGGAATTTCATATCCTAAGTTAACCCCATATCGCCCAGCTGTTACTGCTGCACCTAGTCCAATAGGGGCATAGGCTTGTGCATAAATCATCGGTACCGAAAAGTAATTCATGTGATTAGCACTAGGTGGAATACCTGCTGCCCCTTGATTCATATGCCAAGTATTTTCTATGCCATTTGACGCTGACATCAATGCATCACGACCATAATGCAAATCTGTGCGGAATCCCCAAGAGAATTTCTCAGACATAGGTCCAGGTAACGGAGTAATTCGAGGTATGAAGTTAGCTTCAAGTAATTTCTCAATTCCAACGATCACGCCGTTCAATTGAGCACCTTCATCTGATGGGCCTGCAATCGTATTAGATCTAGATTTTCTTTTATCTTCAGAAGACGTCACATCATTTCTCGAATAGCCTACTTGCGCCATACCATATATAGTAGCTCCGGTCACATCTTTGATGGATTTACCCGCAGCAGTCTCGCCCAATAAAAAATAAGAATCTTGATCTTTAGACTGAGCAATAGCAACTGAGGAGGTTAATGCCAAAGAAATTGCTAATGGCTTTAGTATTAATTTATTAAAATTCATAAAGTACCTTTGATTAAAAAAAAAATATCAACTTACATTTCATCAACTAATTTATTAGCAAGAGTCAATAAATCTCCGGACCTATCCAGTCCATCAATGAATCTCTTGGGAATGCCAGATAAACCAACCATAGCACCGGTTAATGCACCAGTTAACATAGCTCTTGCCATATTTTGTCCACCACCATTAATCGCATGAAGAACTGCTTGCTCAAAATTATTTGAAAATCTAGCTGCAAGATAATAGGCAGCCGGTAATTGATGAAATACTGCACAAGGTAAGCCATACAAAATACCAACCTTGGAAGCCGGTTCAATTTGAATAGCTGAATCTAAAGCTGCCCTAGCAATACCAGATGGAGTCATTAAAGCATCTGGTGACGGAAAAACGTCTTCAACCTTATGCTCTTTTTGATTTTTATCCGGGGCTTCTAATTTGGCTTTTGTAATTGAATGAAATGGAAGAACTCCCTCTTTCACCCTACTTAATAATTTATCTGAAAGATCCACATCCAACTGATGACCCTCAATCAACATACCTAATACAGAGGCATAAGCTACTGTCATAGCTAGGACAGTACCGTCATTTTGAGTCAATGAAGCATTCGATTTTACTGTTTGAGCTAACTCAGATGGATTCTTGGCATATCGAACTGCTAATACGATGATTCGCTCCACTGCTTCGGTATTATCGGCATTGCTAGCCACGCTTCCCCAAGGCAATTTCCCCTCTACACGTTTACGCCATACATCGCGTATTGATTGGCTTGTGTAACCACCAGGGCCATTCATTGGGGTTCCATCTAAAAGCGGGAAAAGTTCATTATCTAAACGATTACAAAAATCAGATTGAATATATTTCCCATGCTCGACTACTGAATTGAGTAGCATTTCAAGCAATATGCCTGACTGCGAAGATTGACCTAATTTAAGTCCATCGTGATAACGACCTTTTTTAGGCAGAGTATAGGCATCAATCCAATCACCATAGTCCTCCACCAATTTATTTAGGTCATAGTACCAATGCGGCCCAACACCCAAAGCATCACCAATAAATGCCCCCATCAGAGCGCCAAGAGCACGATCTCTTAAATTTTCTCTATCCGTATTATTCACTCTTGAACTCCACAGTTATGGCCTAACAAAAAGCCATATAGTTAAGATCACACCTACAACCACGATAAATAATCGAAGGATTTTTTCTGGAAGGCGATGCATTAACCAATTACCCAAGAACCCACCACCAACTGCACCGAGCATCAGTGCAACCCCAACAACCCAGTCTACTTGGCTAGAAAATGCAAAGATTGCTACAGCAGAAGCATTCATTGCCATCACAAGCATATTTTTCGTGGCTGCTGCCATACGAACCTGCTGTCCAGATATGGTTAAAACAGCCAATAACAGAAAACCGATTCCACCACCAAAATATCCTCCATAAATACCTAATAGGAAATGAATGCCTTTAGTTAAATAAATTGGGTAGGCTTTGGCTGATTGATTTGTTTTCTTTATGAAACTACTCCATGCAAAAACTGAAGTGGCAAAAAGAACCAACCAAGGGACAAGTTTTGTAAAAATACTAACAGGCGTATTAAGCAAAAGAATTGCCCCAACAACACCTCCACTAATACTTATAAAAAATAACTCTTTCAAAGAAAGAGTGTGTATTCCCCCTGCTAGCTTTCTACCTGCAATAGATGAAGTAACCTGATTGGGAAATAAACCTACTGTTGATGTTATGTTGGCAGCCAAAGGATTAAGACCTACCAACATCAGCGTTGGCAATGTAATAAACGATCCTCCACCTGCCAATACATTCTGCGTACCTGCATAAAGCCCTGCTAGCGTTACCAAGAGAAGCAATAAAAGATTTTGATGAGAAAAAATATCGGTCATTATTTTAATTTCCAGACCGTAACTTCACTCAGGGTATGTTGATGTTTACGGCGAGTTTCCCGGATTGTGAATGGAACTGCTTGAGGGCCTTGCACCAAATCAAACTTCTCACTAAGAATATCTTTTAGGCCATCAAGCGTTGTATAAGATTCACCATCTTTCTTAAAACCTCCTATCCACTCTGACTTCTTGGTGTACTCCTCCAACCATGTATACGGAGAAGCCAAAACCAATAATCCACCAGCATTTAATCGGCTAGAGATCATATCTAAGAACCGTTTTGGTGAATAAAGACGATCAATCAAATTCGCCGCAAGAATGAGGTCAAAGTTAGTAAAAATATCTTTGAGATTACATGCATCCCCCTGCCAGAACTCTACTTTTTTAGCAGTATCACTTAATCCCAAGACATCTAATCTACGCTCATGGTAGCTAACTAACTCACCTTCTTCAGGTATGGTGTATCTGATAGATCCAGTTTCAGCCATACGAAGTCCAACTTGTACAAATCGAGCTGAAAAATCAATGCCAATCACCTTATCAAATTCTTTTGCCAGCTCAAACGTGGCTCTTCCAGTTGCACAACCTAAATCTAAGGCCCTGGCTTTTGAACCATTACCATAGCGATGATGAGCATCAATTGATAGCTGAGACATTACTTTCATGAAATTAGGCACGCCAAATGCCTCATCACCATAATGAAATTCATCATACATAGAAACCATTGCGTCAGTTTCATAAGAAGAAATTGGATTAGTTACTGGGGTGTCTGTCATAACGTACCTGAAGCCTGCATGTTGAAAAAAATGTCTGCGAAATGCGTATCTTGAAACATGGCGTGATTCATTACCTGCCGAAATCCAACTGCCGCCTTTAATAATATTATGCCGATCATCAAATGTTGGACTTGTGAAGTCATCATAAATTGGATGAACATCGAATCCATCAAATGGGTATGTTGGCGTTTCGCACCATTGCCATACATTACCTACTACATCATGTAATTGACCATGAGCGAATCGAGTCACCGAACAACTAGAGGCCCAATAATCAAGATGGATATTAGCCGCAGCAGATTGCTCATGAGGGACATCATTTAGCTTGGCATAGTCATATATTCGATTCCACTCATCCTCTGTTGGCAAACGAATAGACTTGCCAGTCTTTTCAGATTTCCATCGACAGAATGCCCGAGCCTCTAAACAGTTTGCCTCTACAGGCCAATCCCAAGGCATTGGAACTTCTTCTGCTAATAGGCGCAACTTCCAACTACCTGAATCTTTAATCCAAAATGTGGGATGTAATGCTTTTGAAAACCTCTTCCAACCAGCACCCTCTTCATCCCAATACTTATCATTCCTATATCCACCATCATTTACAAATTCGAGAAACTCAGCATTTGTAACCAAAAATTTAGACGCTTGAAACGCTGGCACTTCAGCATGGTGATAGCCATACTCGTTATCCCATCCGTAGATTGGGTCTGTCAATGAACGGCCCAGCTCCACTTTTCCGCCAGGAATATCCACAAGCATATTGACAGGAGCCTCACCAGATTCTCGACATGGTTCCCAATCTTTATGTGGGTTCACATATTTCAGTTCATGTTGTCTCATTAATACAGATGAAGTTTCCAAATGAATACGATCATGCTCAATACCCATTAATACAGCCCAAAATGGATCATTCCACCCAATCGGCAATGTGAATTGCGTGTTCCGAATCACACCATCAATAACTTGCCTGGCTTTTTTTCTATACTCACGCACCTCTTCCACCGAAGGCCAGTCATAGCGGGAGTCATCTAAGTCGTCCCAACTCATTTCATCAACGCCTACAGCAAACATTGACTCTAAACGGGAGTCAATTCGTTTATCAATCAAACCTGCAAGCATGAATTTATTGATAAAAAACGTTGCAGTATGGCCAAAATAAAAAATTAATGGGTGACGTAAGTTAATTGGTTTCTTGTAATAAGCTTCGTCACAACTCAAAACCTCAAACAATGACTCATAACGATCAAATGTTTCATGAAAGTAATTAAGGAGCTCTGCTCTTTTAGCTTCAACATCATTACCAACCAACAGAGGTGTCCGAGGAAATAATTTTTGCATTTTTAACTTCAATTTAATTCTCAATGCAGTTATAGTATGACTATACTTTACATAGGTAAAGTACGCACCTTTTGGTACCTATAGAGGATTTTATGACTGCAGAGCGCAAAACAAACCCATGTTTTAAAGAATGTCCGTCTAGACGATTCATCGAATTAATCGGCGACAAATGGGCTCTATTGGTTTTACATTCTCTAGCGAATGGCCCTAGACGCAATGGCCAAATGATGAGTGAGATACAAGGCATTTCACAAAAAATGCTCACTCAGACAATAAGAAGGCTAGAAATTAATGGGCTAGTAGCTCGTCATGATTTCAAAACTATTCCACCAAAAGTTGAATACACACTAACTGAATTTGGCAATTCCTTTAGAGATGTGTTGACGTCACTTGATGACTGGCTAGATGAACACATCCCCGATCTACTTGCCTTACCTGCCTAACCATGCCCTATTCTTTCGACACAATCATTAATCGACACAACACTGATTCAAGTCGATGGGATCAATACAAGGCAGCTGACATTCTTCCGCTATCTGTAGCGGATATGGACTTTGCTATTGCCCCAGAAATACAAGATGCTTTAACAAAAAGAATTGAGCATGGCATTCTTGGTTATACACATCAAGGTCTCTTGGCTGAAAAAATTCAAGATTACTTGAAAAAAGAATATCAATGGTCAGTAAAGCCAGAAGATATTCTTATATGCAATGGAGTTGTCCCTAGTTTATATATGATTCCTCGGTCTTTAATGGGACCTAACGACCATGCCATATTGCCCGCGCCTATATATCACCATTTTTTCCTAGCAATGAAGCAGGCCAATCGCGAATTTAGCTCTACACACTTATCACTAGAAAACAATCGTTGGACATTTGATCTGGAACATTTGAATAGCATTAGCCAGTCAAATACCAAACTACTCATGCTGTGTAACCCACAAAACCCAGGCGGCACAGCTTTTACAAAAGAAGAGCTCTTAGCACTTGGAGCACTTTGTGTTGAGAAAGACTATCTCATTTGCAGCGATGAGATTCATGCACAACTAATTCTTGATGAAGGTGTCAAACACATTCCAATAGCAAGCCTAAGTCCTGAAATTTCTTCCAGAACTATTACCCTCATGTCCTTAAATAAGGCCTTTAATTTCCCAGGAATTGGTTTGTCATGGTGTGTTTGTACCAACCCAGAATTACGAAAGAAACTTCAACAAGATTTAGCTTCACAAGCAGCCCACCCAAATACTCTGGCCTATACAGCTACAACCGCTGCACTTGAAAAAGGTTGGCTATGGCATGAAGAACTTATCAAATACTTAAGAAGTAATAGAGATCTAATTAGAAAGTGGCTTGATAAAAATAATAAAATTAGCTGGTCTAAATGTGAAGCAACATATCTAGCTTGGTTAGATTTCAGTCAATTAGGTTGGGACAATGTACATACCCACCTGATCAAGAATGGCCTAGCCTTATCAGCGGGAAGCCAATTTGGCCAAGAATATAGTCAATTTGTGAGACTTAATTTCGGCGTCCCAAAGTCCACATTAATTGAAGCCCTTAGAAGAATTGAACAAGGGATTGATAACTAATGGAACACATCCTAAATCTTCTCATCAATCAAAGTAGCACTTTTCTTATTGCGATATTAGGATCACTAATAGGAAGTTACTATGGGTCAAGATTAGCACTTCGAAAAATTAAATCTTTTGATGGGCCACAAGAAACAAAGCCGTCCACCCTAAAGAAAATCATCCGATGGTTAACCTATAAAGTTGATTTAGTTAATTAATGCATCTTTAATACTTAACTAGTTATAGGCAACTCACCCCAATGAGACGTATAACTCTGAAAAATAAACACGGAGATAACGTCCGCCAACAAGGCTTTACTAAAATGGGTTTTGTGGCAACACCCTGGACTATTACCAAGAATTACTGGCAAACAACTGAGTTAAGCCCCCAAGTAAAGCTAGGCATCAACTAGACTTCATTGTTTCTGAATGCCAGCCTTTTGAATAATAGCTCCCCAACGCTTAACCTCAGATTGCAACCACTCTTGTGCTTGGGGTACTGTCGTCGGATGTGGGTCAATATTCAAATCCAATAGTTTTTGGCGCACCGCTGGATCTTGTAAAGCCGCGTTAACTTCTTTATTCAAACGATCCACAACTACTTTCGGAGTTTTGTCAGGCACACCCAATCCATTCCAAGAAGTTGATACAAAATTAGGCACCCCACTTTCTTTAGCCGTAGGCACCTGAGTTAAAACTGGATTACGTTTTTGCCCAGTGACCGCCAAAGGCCGCAACGCCCCACCTTTAATCTGAGAAAGTACAGGACTCAAAATCTCTACCGCCAAGTCAATTTGACCACCACGCAAAGCAGTGATCACGGCTGGCGTTCCATTAAAGGGAACAACTTGGGCATCTATGCCAGCAGATGACTTGAATAACTCCGCAGTCAAATGTTGTGTACTACCCACATTGATAGTGCCAATATTTAACTTGCCAGGATTTGCTTTGGCCCAAGCCACCAAGCCAGGTAAATTTTTAAAACGCGATTCACTACTAGTAATCAGCGTTAAATCAAATGTGCCAATCAAAGAGATCGGCGTGAAATCTTTAACAGGATCAAACGGCAAAGACTTGAATAATCCCGCACTGACCGCATTGGCATTGGACATCAGCAGTATCGTGTACCCATCTGGTGGAGATTTAGCAACGACATCAGCTGCAACAATACCGCCGGCACCCGGCCGGTTATCTATCACAACAGCTTGACCTAATTCTTCTGACATTTTCTGAGCAACGATGCGAGCAGTTTGATCAGCCACACCACCAGCACCAAAAGGCACAACGATGCGCAAAGATTTATTAGGGTAGTTTTGCGCTTGAGCATTCAAGCTAAGAACAGCGCAAAAACTTGTGATGATTATTAAGATGTGATGAGATAAAAAGAAGTGGCGAGCTCGCATAACAAACCTCCGTAAATATGAAAATATTCTACTGGATTTCAGGGACACTTAAACTTTAAAAATATGAATTGATACGAGTTTGCAGCCTTCTTCACTAAATCAAGCATTAAAAAAAGGCTCTTGATACATCAAGAGCCTTTTTTATCATTTTGTTGGTTAAAGCTTATTCAGCCCGTCTCTTGCGCAACAACTCAATCACCTCACCGACAATACCTCTTCGGAAAGCTAATACGCAAATCACGAAAATCGCACCCAATACAATGGTGCTAAATGATCCAATACCTGCCAAGTAGTTTTGTAATCCAACAACAACGGTTGCACCAACCACTGGACCTAAGATCGTCCCAATACCACCCAGGATTGTCATCAATACCACTTCACCGGACATATGCCAGTGAACATCCGTTAAAGATGCTAATTGGAATACCAATGACTTTGTCGAACCGGCCATACCCGCTAAGGCAGCAGAAATAACAAATGCTAGAAGTTTAAATTTCGTGACATCGTAGCCTAAAGAAATCGCTCTCGGCTCATTCTCACGAATAGACTTTAATACTTGACCAAATGGTGAATGAATAGTTCGCAAAATAGTTGCAAAACCAATCACAAAAATAGCCAATACAAAGTAATACAAAGCGGTATCAGAAGATAGATCAAATATTCCCAAGAAGAATCCGCGTGGAACACCTTGAACACCATCTTCACCATGGGTAAATGGCATTTGCAACGCGAGGAAAAATATTAGCTGTGACAACGCCAAAGTGATCATCGCAAAATAAATACCCTGTCGCTTAATAGCAAGATAGCCAAATAAATACCCAGTGACCACTGCGTAAAAGACCCCCGCCAAAATACCTAACTCAGGCGTCCACCCCCACTCCTTACAAACGTGGGCAGTGATATAAGATGCGCCGCCAAAGAAAGCTGCATGACCAAAAGACAGCAGCCCTGTGTAACCCAATAACAAGTTAAATGCACATGCAAATAATGCAAAACATAAAACTTTCATCATGAAAACGATGTAAATAAAGTCCTGAAAAGGCACTAGCACTAAAAGTGCTAACAAAATCCAATACAACGTTTGAGAATTAATTTTCATTTTTCTTTCCCAAATAAACCAGCAGGACGTAATAACAAAACGATAGCCATAACAACAAAGATCACAACACCAGACCCTTCTGGATAAAATACTTTAGTCAATCCTTCAAGGAGACCCAAGCTAATACCTGTCACGATCGAGCCCATAATCGAGCCCATCCCGCCGATCACTACCACCGCAAATACCACGATGATTAAATTAGAACCCATGATCGGGTTAACCTGAAAAACTGGCGCTGCCAAAACCCCCGCAAATGCAGCTAACGCGACACCAAATCCATATGTCAGCGTAATCATCAAGGGCACATTAATACCTAAAGCTTGTAGCAATTTAGGATTTTCCGTACCGGCTCTTAAGTAATTGCCCAATTTTGTTTTCTCAATGAGAAACCACGATGCAAAACAAACCACAAAAGAAGCAACGATGACCCACAAACGATAAATTGGCAAAAATAAACCAAGGCTCTCAATTTGCACACCACCCTGCAATGCCTCAGGCACAGGATAGCTCTCACCTGAAATACCATACCAATGACGAAACATACCCTCTAACACCAAAGCCAACCCAAAGGTTAATAACAAACCATATAAGTGATCTAGGTGATACAAACGTTTGAGCATGAACCGCTCAATCAACATCCCAAATGCGCCCACAATAATCGGGGATAGGAAAAGGGCAACCCAGTAATTAACCGCCAGCTCTGGCATACCTAACCAGTTACCTAACTGAGTCAACCCTAACCAAGAAACAAAAGCGCCCAGCATATATTGCGCACCATGTGTGAAATTAATCACATTTAACAAACCAAATATGATTGCAAGACCCAAACTCAGAATTGCATAGAAAGACCCGTTGATGAGCCCAACTAACAACTGAGCAACTAGACCTTGAGGCGTAATGCCTAACCATTCAAACATGATGCGACGCTCCGAGATTCTTTAAAAAATTATTTCTTAACCAATTTGCATGTAGATTTTGATAGAGGCAAAGTAGCATCTTTCGCTGGAATCACAGCACGAACATGGTAGTAATCCCATGGTGCAGTTGATTCAGATGGTTTTTTCACTTCTAGCAAATACATGTCATGTTCAAACTTACCATCTGCACGGATCGTGCCTTTGAATAAGCCGTCATTGATTGGCGTTGACTTCAATTTAGCCATCACAGTTGCTGTGTCATCTGTCTTAGCAGCTTCAACTGCTTTCAAATAATTTAAAACAGATGAGTAAACACCTGCATGAACCATCGAAGGCATACGCTTATGTTGCGAGAAGAAACGCTTAGACCATGCACGCGTCTGATCATTAAAGTCCCAATAAAAACCTTCAGTCACTGTCAAACCTTGAGCTGTTTTCAAACCCAATGAATGAACATCAGTAATAAACATTAACAAAGGAACAATCGTTTGCTTTTGGTTAATACCAAACTCAGCAGCTTGTTTAATGGCATTGATCGTGTCTGCACCAGCATTAGCCAAACCAATCACTTGCGCACCAGAGGCTTGAGCTTTCAACAAGAAGCTTGAAAAGTCGCTGCCCGGGAATGGATGACGTGCTGAACCTAACACCTTACCGCCTGCAGCAGTTACAACCGCTGATGTATCTTGCTCAAGGCTATGACCGAATGCATAGTCAGCCGTCACAAAATACCAAGACTTCTTGCCAGCCTTAACCATGGCACCACCTGTACCTGCTGATAACGCATAGGTATCGTAAGTCCAGTGAACGTTGGTTGCTGTACATTTTGCGTTAGTGATCGCACTAGAAGCGGCACCTGAGTTCAATGTAATTTTGTTCTTTTGTTCAGCAACTTCCATCGCTGCCAAAGCCGCACTTGTTGTCACCAAGTCAACAATCACGTCTACCTTTTCTTTGTCGAACCATTCACGTGATTTGTTTGCAGCGATATCTGCCTTATTTTGATGGTCAGCAGAAACCAATTCAATTTTTTTGCCTAATACTGTTTTAGTTTTTGAGAAATCCTCAATCGCCATACGTGCGGCAACAATAGAACCTTGACCTGCTAAATCAGAATAAGCGCCTGACAAATCTGTCAAAACACCAATCTTTACAACATCATCACTAACCTTCTGCGCTTGCACACCTGCTGCAATCGCAGAAAAACTTAAAGCCGCAATGGCTTGTGCGATCAATTTACGCTTCATATTACAACCTCCTCGTTGATAACCTTAAACACCTAATAGTTCGTTTAGAACACCCATATTGGCAGCCAACTCATCTTGTCGAACTACCTTAACGACCTTGCCATGCTCAATCACATAATGACGATCAGCTAAAGGTGCAGCAAATCTGAAGTTTTGCTCAACCAAAACAATCGTAAAACCACGCTGCCTTAATGCCGTCACAATTTGCCCCAACCGCTCAACAATAACGGGAGCTAAACCTTCTGTAATCTCATCTAATAACAATAATTTGGCGCCCGTTCTCAAGATACGCGCCATTGCCAACATCTGTTGCTCACCACCCGATAATCTCCCACCAGGACTATTTCGGCGCTCCTTTAAGTTAGGGAACATGGTGTAAATTTCTTCAACACTCATGCCACCCTCAGCCAAAGTTGGCGGCAACATTAAATTTTGCTCACAGGTCAAAGACGTAAAAATACCGCGCTCTTCCGGACAATATCCAACCCCCAAACGTGCGATCAAATGTGGCTCTAAGCTCGTTGTTTCTTGACCTTGTATTTGAATACTTCCCGTACGTTTACCAATCAAGCCGCAAATAGCACGCAAGGTAGATGTTCTACCTGAACCATTGCGCCCCAATAAAGTAACCACCTCACCATTGGCAACTTCCAAGTCAATCCCATGCAAAACGTGTGACTCGCCATACCAACCATGAAGGTTTTGGATTTTAAGAACTGTATGTGCTGACATTAGTGAGCTCCCAACTCTGCATGAGCAGCACTACCCATATAGGCTTCAATCACCTGAGGGTTAGCAGATACTTCAGCGTAATTGCCGTTAGCAATAATTTTTCCACGCTGTAAAACTGTGATCGTATCTACAATAGAAGACACCACTTTCATATTATGCTCAACCATTAATACGGTTCGACCTGCTGCTACCTTTTTAATTAACTGAGTCACCTTCTCCACATCTTCGTGACCCATACCTTGTGTTGGCTCATCCAACAACATGACTTCTGGATCCATACTCAAGGTAGTGGCGATTTCTAATGCGCGTTTGCGGCCATACGGCAAACTAACTGCCGTCATATCTGCGTACTTCTCCAATCCTACTTGCTCCAAATAGCTCATCGCCTCATCATTCAGATGATCTAGCGTACGTTCGCTCTTCCAAAAATGCATGGATGTGCCCAGTTTTCTTTGCAAACCAATGCGCACATTTTCTAGGTTGGTTAGATGTGGGAAAACGGCTGAAATCTGAAAAGAACGTACCATACCAATTCGAGCAATTTCAGCAGATCCCTTGTTTGTAATATCTTCGCCCTTATAGATAATCTGGCCTGATGTTGGGGTGATGAATTTGGTCAATAAGTTAAAGCAAGTGGTCTTACCTGCACCGTTTGGCCCAATCAAGGCGTGAATCGTTCCAGCACGTACCTGTAAATCTACGTCACTAACAGCCACAAACCCTGAGAACTCTTTTGTGAGTTTTTTTGTTTCAAGAATTACATCTGACATGATGTCCGCTTTTCGTTTCTTTTAATTAAGTTAGCATAGCCTAAGTTCATGAAAATAAACTCAAATTAGCATCTGAACAATAAGGGATTCTCATTAGGTTGGCGATAGGTAAATAAAGCTATTGACCGATCCAATGACTTATGATTTTTATAAAAAAAGCCACCCAATCGGTGGCTTTTTTGTTACTACAATTTCTAATCTCGAGATTATTTCTCTACGAAGGCTCTCTCATATACGTAGTCCCCCATAACACCTAGACTTGGAGAGACTTTGAAACCTCGTGCATCGAGCATTTCACAAATCTCCTTCAGCATAGACGGGCTACCGCAAATCATGCCCCGATCTGTAGCAGGATCGAGTGGTGGCAAGCCAATATCTTTAAATAATTGGCCATTTTCAATTGCTGTTGTTAAGCGACCAGTGTGTTTGAATGCCTCACGCGTCACCGTTGGGTAATAAATCAACTTATCACGCACCATCTCACCCAAAAACTCATCATTTGGTAATACGTTGCGTATGTAATCCTCATAAGCCAATTCGCTGACCAAACGAACACCGTGGATCAATACAACTTTTTCAAACTTTTCATAAGTCTCAGGGTCTCGAATAATGCTCATAAATGGTGCCAAACCGGTACCCGTACTGAACAAATAAAGATGCTTACCTGGATTTAGATCATCTAACACTAGCGTACCCACAGATTTTTCGCTAACCAAAATAGGGTCACCCACCTTGATGTTTTGTAAACGCGAAGTTAATGGGCCGTTTTCAACTTTAATACTCAAAAACTCTAGATGCTCTTCATAGTTAGGACTAGCCACACTGTAAGCACGCACGAGAGGCTTTCCTTCAACCTCTAAACCAATCATCAAGAAATGGCCATTACGAAAGCGCAAGCCCTTATTTCTAGTGGTCGTAAAGCTAAAAAGCGTGTCATTCCAGTGCTTAACTGTTAATACTGTTTCTGTTTGATAACTTGCCATAATTCCTAAATCTTGTTCTGAATAACCACCCAAACGATACCTAATAACTAAATCTTTGGGAAATATGTATTACTTATATCAATATATGAATAAGTCATAGCTAAAACAACTCATTCACATAGAAGGGTAAAAGCGTAATTTTAAACACTTCCCTAAGCAAAATAACGATTTAGGTCAAAAAGACGGGAGGTTTCTTAAGATTTTGAGGTTATTGGAGTAACCATATCTAATGCTAAAGCTTCAGCAACCTTAATGCCATCAACACCAGCCGATAAAATGCCGCCGGCATAACCAGCCCCCTCGCCCGCTGGATATAAACCTTTGACATTAAGACTCTGGCAATTAAGACCCCGAGTAATCCTTAAGGGCGACGACGTTCTCGTTTCAACACCTGTTAAAACGGCATCCTTCATCGCGAAACCTTTAATTTTCTTCTCAAACTCAGGCAAAGCCTCTCTCATAGCCTCAATGGCATAGGCAGGTAGTGCTGTTGCCAAATCAGTTAAGTGAACGCCAGGCTTATAAGAAGGCATCACGCTACCGAGGACTGTCGATGGACGGCCTTCGAGAAAATCACCCACCAATTGACCTGGGGCCTCATACGTCTTGCCACCCAATTCAAAAGCTTTAGACTCCAAAGCACGTTGGAAATCAATGCCCGCTAAAGGATTTTCTGGGGTTGCTCCATAATCCTTAGGATCAACGTTCACCACAATACCTGCATTTGCATTGCGCTCATTGCGTGAATACTGACTCATGCCATTGGTCACCACACGATTTTCTTCGGAAGTAGCGGCCACAACTGTGCCGCCTGGACACATACAAAAACTATAGACTGCGCGACCATTCTTGGCATGATGAACTAGCTTGTAATCAGCCGCCCCAATCAAAGGGTGTCCTGCATGAGGCCCAAGCCTTGCTTTATCAATCAAGGACTGAGGGTGCTCAATCCGAAAGCCCACCGAAAAAGGCTTCGCTTCCATGTAAACGCCACTTTCATGCAACGCTTTAAAAGTGTCTCGAGCGCTATGGCCCAAAGCCAAAACAACATGGCTAGCTTCCAGACGTTCACCGCTAGCCAACTTAACCGCCTTTATTTGAGCATGATCAATTTCAAAACCCGTGACTTTTTGCTCAAACCTGACCTCACCGCCAAGATCAATGATTTCTTGACGAATTTTCTCTACCATTCCCACCAAGCGAAATGTACCGATGTGCGGCTTAGCCACATATGAAATTTCTTCAGGCGCCCCCGCCTTAACAAACTCTTCAATCACTTTCCGACCGTAGAATTTGGGATCTTTGATTTGGCTATATAGCTTTCCATCGGAAAATGTACCCGCACCTCCCTCACCAAACTGCACGTTTGATTCAGGGTTCAGAATCTTCTTACGCCATAGGCCCCAAGTATCTTGAGTGCGCTCACGCACCGGCTTACCACGCTCCAATACAATGGGCTTAAACCCCATCTGCGCCAAAATCAAAGCAGCAAAAATGCCGCAAGGGCCAAAGCCAATCACAATAGGCCGATCAGCCAAGTCAGCTGGCGCTTTAGTCACAAAGTGATAACTGGTATCGGGCGTTGGGCGTATATGCTCATCATGCGCATAACGCTTCAATAAGCCTTCTTCATCCTTCACAGCGACATCAATCGTATAAATAAATGACAAAGCCGTATTTTTTCTTGCGTCGTAGCTTCTTTTAAAGATATTCATTGCCAATAAATCTTTGGCTGAAATAGCCAAACGCTTTAAGATGGCATCTTCTAGCTCAGAAGGAGCATGGTCTACAGCTAAACGAAGTTCAGTAATACGGATCATAGGGCTACACAATACACAAGGCGATACAAAATGTCAGACAAAGATTTTAATCCCATCAACGAAACGCAAGACTGGCTCATCAAAGCTGTCATTGGATTAAACCTGTGTCCCTTTGCTAAATCAGTTCATATTAAAGAGCAAATTCGTTACGTGGTTAGTGAAGCTCGCAGCATCGAGGCATTGCTTGAAGAACTCGCCAAAGAGTTAGAGCATCTAGCCGAGGTGTCACCCAATAAAACTGATACCACACTACTGATCCACCCCTATGTCCTCCAAGATTTTTTGGCTTATAACGACTTCTTAGAACTTGCGGACAATCTTTTAGAAGATATGAAGCTAGATGGTGAATTACAAATAGCTAGCTTTCACCCTGATTACCAATTTGCAGATACTGAATTTGACGACATTACCAATTTCACTAATCGCTCGCCGTATCCAACGCTACACCTCATCCGTGAAGAGAGTATTGATAAGGCAGTTGAAGCCTTCCCAGAAGCAGAAGCGATCTATGAAACCAATATGGCAACCATGAAAAAACTAGGTCTAACAGGCTGGAAGAAACTATTCTCAAAACAAGTTCCATCATGAATCTTAGATATGAGAACGGCTCTCTCGCAAATAATCCACTAAACGGCTAATCACTGGCGGATTTGTAGTCGTTAGATAAGACACCACAAAAGCAGCCAAGAAACTAGCAGGAATACCAAAAGCACCCGAAGCAATCGGGTCAATACCCAACCAACGATTTCCGAAAATTCCAGTCATCCTTGAGGCGAAGGGGTAATTGAGCGCGATATAGGTACCACTGACAGCCAAACCCGTCACCATGGCAGCAATCGCACCCCATTTATTAATTCGTTTTGAAAAGACAGCCAATACCAAGACCGCAAAGAAACTTGATGCGGCCAGAGAAAATGCAGCCCCCACCAAAAACAAAATATCCCCAGGCCTTAACGATGTAATGTAGGACGCTAAGAGAGCCACTGCCAACAAAACAATCTTTGCCCCTGTTACTCGTTTTTGGTGTGAGGCATTTTTATCGATGAGATGATGGTAAATGTCATGAGATATTGCATTAGAAATCGTTAACAACAATCCATCAGCTGTTGACAATGCGGCAGCCAACGCTCCAGCTGCCACCAAACCAGAGATGACATAAGGTAAACCAGTGATTTCAGGGGCTGCCAAAATAATCATGTCAGGGGAGATAGAGAGCTCAGCCCATTGCACATAACCATCTCCATTAATGTCCGTTAGAGAAATAACCGCTGGTTCAATTTTGCGCCATTGAATCACCCAGTTCGGCAAATCAGCGTATGAAATACCAACCAAATGCTTGAAGAGTTCCAATTTAACAATGGCCGCCAAGGCGGGCACACTCAGATAAAAAATGGCGACAAAAAATAAAGTCCAAAAAACAGAATATCGAGTCGCAGAGACACTCGTTGTCGTGTAATACCGCGTGAGAATATGCGGCAAACTAGCCGTACCAAACATCAAGCAAAAAATTAATAAGACAAAATTCAACTGATCCAAGCTAGACACCCCAAAACCACGACCACTCACAGGCTGCATGGATGGCACAGCAGCTTGGCTGCGCACGTAGGCTTCTTGCTTTTCTTTCAACCAAATATCGTAAGCATTGGCAGCATCCACTGGATAGGACTGTAATTTTTTCTCAAGCGCTTTGACTTCTTTCAGAGGCAATTGGCTCATACGTGCATCTGCCAATTCTTTTTCGACAATTTTTCTACCTTCAATATAAGAAAGTGGCAAATCATCTATTTTCTTTTGCAATAAAACCACTTGCTTTTGATAGTACTGACGTACCTTCACCTCTTCAGCTGTTACCTCAAAATCTTTCTCGTGATACTCAATCTCTTCTAAAACTTTGCCATAGGTAAATTGCGGCAAGAGGCTGTCATGCTTGTTATAAGACATCATGCCCAAAGGCAATAACAAGGCAATCACTAAAATAATATATTGTGCGACTTGAGTCCACGTGACCGCCCTCATTCCGCCAAGGAATGAGCACACTAAAATACCAGCCAAACCAAAGAAAACGCCAATCCCAAATTCAACACCAATGAAGCGATTAACGATCAGCCCCACCCCCTGAATCTGAGCCACCAAATAAACAAACGAAACCACAATCGTTACGGCAACAGCCACCAAACGAACTGTTCGACTACCACCCAAAATTCCTTGGCTATAACGGATAGCCAAAAAATCAGGGATTGTGAATGAACCAAACTTTCTAATATAGGGGGCAATCAACATGGCTACTAAACAATACCCGCCTGTCCAACCCACAATAAAAGCCAGCCCCTTATAACCAGAACTAAATAAGATTCCTACCAGACCAATAAAAGTAGCCGCACTCATCCAGTCCGCAGCGGTCGCCATGCCATTAAAAATAGCGGGTATACGGCGACCCGCAATGTAATACTCATTAATATCCGAAGTCCGGCAAATCAAACCGATGCTGGCATAAATCGCAATCGTGACAAATAAGAAAACATAGCCCAACCAAATCCCAGGGCCATTGGCTTTTTCCATGAGTGCTAAAAAATAAATAAATAGCAAAAACCCAACCGTAAATAGGAGGTAGAAAAAACCAATCTTCTTTGATTCAGCTCTGATGCGCATAGGTCAATTATCACTTAATCAAAAAAAAGCCGGCATCTCATGACACCGGCTTTGATTGCTATCAGCAAACGATAGCTCATTTAAAGCGATTAAATAGCTTCTTTTAGCTGCTCTAAAATAGCTGGGTTTTCAAGTGTTGATACATCTTGAGTAACCTCTTCCCCCTTAGCCAATACGCGTAAGATGCGGCGCATAATTTTTCCAGAGCGTGTTTTTGGTAAGTTGTCGCCAAAACGAATTTCTTTGGGTTTCGCGATAGGGCCAATTTCCTTACCAACCCAATTACGTAACTCAGTAGCAATTTTCTTAGCCTCATCCCCTGTTGGGCGCTTACCTTTTAGAACAACAAAAGTGACAATTGCTTCACCGGTCATATCATCAGGTCGCCCCACCACCGCAGCTTCAGCCACCAGCGGATTAGCCACTAAACAGGATTCAATTTCCATCGTACCCATGCGGTGACCAGAAACGTTTAATACGTCATCAATACGACCTGTAATTGTGAAGTAGCCATTATCTTTATTACGAATCGCACCATCACCTGCCAAATACAACGTGCCACCCAACTCCTCTGGGAAGTAGCTCTTCTTGAAGCGCTCCGGGTCATTCCAAATCGTACGGATCATAGAAGGCCATGGTCGTTTAACGACCAAAATACCCCCTTGACCATTTGGCATATCTCCACCCGCCTCATCCACAATTGCAGCCATAATGCCTGGCAATGGCAAGGTACATGAACCTGGGACTAACGGCGTTGCCCCTGGCAAAGGCGTAATCATATGACCGCCAGTTTCCGTCTGCCAGAATGTATCCACGATTGGGCACTTCTCACCGCCCACATTCTTGTGATACCACATCCACGCTTCCGGATTAATAGGCTCACCCACGGAACCTAATAAGCGCAAGCTCTTCAAGTTGTATTTATTTGGGTGAACTTTAGGGTCGGTATCAGATGCTTTAATTAATGAACGTATCGCAGTTGGAGCCGTATAGAAAATACTCACTTTATGACGCTGAATCATTTCCCAGAAACGTCCTGCATGCGGGTAAGTAGGCACACCCTCAAACACAATTTGTGTTCCACCACAGGCTAATGGGCCATAGGCAATATAACTATGGCCAGTCACCCAACCAATATCTGCCGTACACCAGAACACATCACTATCACGCAAGTCGAATGTCCACTTCATGGTCAACATCGCCCACAACAAGTAACCGCCTGTTGCATGCTGCACACCTTTTGGTTTGCCTGTTGAACCAGATGTGTACAGCACGAATAATGGGTGCTCTGCACTAACCCACTCTGGCTCACATTTCTTAGCCTGACCTGCGGATACATCGTGCATCCACTTATCGCGACCTGCCACCATTGGAATTTGTCCACCGGTGCGCTTATAAACAATCACGTGCTTTAGTTTTTCGCAACCACCCAAAGCAAGAGCCTCATCAGCAATTGTTTTCAATGGCAAAGATTTGCCACCGCGCATCTGCTCATCTGCAGTAATTAAGGCCACTGCCCCCACGTCCACAATCCGTTCTTGCAATGACTTAGCCGAGAAACCGCCAAACACAACAGAGTGTGTCGCTCCGATACGAGCGCACGCCTGCATCGCCACAACACCTTCAATAGACATAGACATGTAGATGACCACGCGATCACCTTTTTTAATACCTAGCTTTTTTAAACCGTTTGCAAATGTAGCCACTCGGTCATGCAACTCTTGATAAGTTACTTTTGTAACTTCACCACCGTCTGCCTCAAAAATGATAGCCGTTTTTTTACCTAAACCATTTTCGATATTACGATCAATACAGTTATAAGAAGCATTGGTTAAGCCATCTTCAAACCATTTGTAAAAAGGTGCCTTAGATTCATCTAAAACTTTTGTAAACGGCTTCTTCCAATAGAGATTTTCTTTAGCTAAACGAGCCCATGTCCCGTTAAAGTCTTTATCGAAAGACTGGCACATGGCCTTGTACTGCTCCATGCTAGAAACTGCTGCAGTTTTCGCAAATGCTTTAGGTGGATTAAATATACGATTTTCTACCAATAACTGTTCCATACCGGACATACGATTTCTCCTACTTCTTTAAGCAGTGTTTAAGACAGAACATGAGGTTAGGTCCAAGGACTGACATTTGGCTGACATTCTTTGTAAAGTTGAGATAAATGAGGGTTCTCCCTAGGGGAACCCTCTTAAACACTCATGCCGAGGTTAATTAGGCTATTTATCGAAGTATCACACCTCATTGAAATCCTAAAAGGCCCATCTATCTAGGTAAAATAACACTTAGACTAACTTTTCCTAAAAAGATCATGAGCACAATTCGCCAAGCTGACTTTATTCAAAGCATTGCAGATGCATTCCAATATATTTCTTACTATCACCCCCTAGACTACATCACAGCCTTGGGTAAAGCCTATGAGCGCGAAGAAAGCCCAGCGGCAAAAGATGCTATTGCTCAAATTTTGACCAATAGTCGTATGTGTGCTGAAGGCAAGCGTCCCATTTGCCAAGATACGGGCATTGCCGTAGTCTTCTTAAAAGTAGGCATGAACATGAAATGGGACGCCACCATGAGCGTTCAAGAGATGGTCAATGAAGGTGTTCGCCGAGCTTATGGCAACCCAGACAACAAACTGCGCGCTTCTGTATTACTAGACCCTGCGGGCAAACGCATCAACTCCAAAGACAATACGCCTGCAGTCGTCCATTATGAAATTGTTGAAGGTGATGGCCTAGAAGTTATTTGCGCTGCCAAAGGAGGCGGTTCCGAAAATAAGAGCAAGATGTACATGCTCAACCCATCTGATTCGATTGTTGATTGGGTATTAAAAACCGTTCCCACCATGGGTGCGGGCTGGTGCCCTCCAGGGATCTTAGGCATTGGTATTGGTGGCACCCCTGAAAAAGCCATGTTATTAGCTAAGGAGTCGCTCATGGCACCGGTTGATATACATGAGCTCATTGCTCGCGGTCCTAAAACGCGTATTGAAGAATTGCGTCTTGAGATTATGGATAAAGTGAACGCCTTAGGTATTGGCGCTCAAGGTTTAGGTGGTCTCACAACGGTGCTTGATGTGAAAATTTTGGATTACCCAACTCATGCAGCTTCCTTACCTGTAGCCATGATTCCAAACTGTGCTGCTACGCGCCATGTACATTTTCACCTACACGGCGAAGGTCCTGCCGTATTAACGCCACCATCTTTATCTGATTGGCCTGAGGTTAGCTGGGCACCCAATACTGAAAAATCAACACGCGTGAACTTAGACACACTAACACCTGAAGAAGTGGCTAGCTGGAAGCCAGGACAAACATTATTGCTCAATGGCAAGATGTTGACAGGCAGAGATGCTGCGCATAAACGCATCCAAGACATGTTGGCAAAAGGAGAAAAACTACCCGTTGACTTCACCAACCGTGTGATTTACTACGTGGGCCCAGTGGACCCAGTGCGCGATGAAGTTGTTGGCCCAGCAGGTCCAACGACAGCAACACGTATGGATAAATTTACAGAAATGATGCTGGCCCAAACAGGCCTTATTTCAATGGTTGGCAAAGCAGAACGTGGTCCAGTTGCCATTGAAGCGATTAAGAAACATCAATCCGCTTACCTCATGGCTGTGGGTGGCGCTGCGTACTTGGTATCCAAGGCTATTAAAGAAGCTAAAGTTGTTGGTTTTGCTGATTTAGGCATGGAAGCCATTTATGAGTTCACCATTCAAGACATGCCCGTCACTGTGGCAGTAGACTCAAAAGGCACCTCGGTTCACAACACTGGTCCCAAAGAGTGGCAAGCCAAGATTGGAAAAATTCCAGTCACAATAGCTTAAGCTAGCTGACTAAATTTTTAACTGAACAATTGAGGCATACGCTTGGCGACTATCGGAGTTTTTGATTCGGGCATTGGTGGACTTACCGTGCTCCATGAAGCTCTGCGCCAAGCCCCTGGACATCACTATATTTACTTAGCTGATTCAGCCAATGCTCCTTATGGTGAAAAGTCTAGTGACTGGGTGGCTAAGCGCAGCCTGGAACTCTGTCACTGGCTTGTACGTGAAGGGTGTCAAGCTTTAGTGGTGGCTTGCAATACCGCAACAGCCCAAGCAATTGCCCATATTCGCAATGATATGCCCGCCATTCCTATCATCGGCGTTGAACCCGGCATTAAGCCTGCAGCCCATCAAAGCACCAATCAAAAAATTGGCGTACTGGCTACACAAAACACCCTGAAAAGTGACAAGTTCAATGCTTTACTCAATAGCCTAAAAGGTAATTGCGAATTTGTGTCACAAGCAGGTTTGGGTTTGGTACCTTTGATCGAAGAGGGCAAAATTGACACACCAGAAACCGAAGCCCTCTTGCGAGAGCACTTAATCCCACTTCAAGCGGCAGGCATTGACACCTTAGTATTAGGTTGCACCCACTACCCATTTTTACTGCCCCTCATTAGAAAGATCTTAGGCGATGACATTCAGATCATCGACACCAGCGCAGCAGTGGTCAAACAATTAACGCGTAAATTGGAAGAATTTGAGCTCTTGCAATCACCACCACCAAGAACGATTCGTTTGTACTCAACGATGGATGCTGCTCATTTATATCAGCTCGCTCAACAACTGATTCCCACAGCCCTAGAACAGCACACGATTGAGACATCAACGGTCTTTATTTCTTAGGTGTTACAAGCATTTTGAAAACGTTTCAATTCTTACCCAACGGCATCACTGCTCAACAAAAAATTACTGTTGCGGTGATCGCTGCGCACATTTTGTTATTAATTGGATTTAATTGGGGGGCCAGCCAGCACCATAGTGCCTCAACACTCGGAGACACCATCAGCGCCAACTTGCTCGACCCTAACCCTCAAAAGGAAAAATCCAAGCAAGCCTTAACCCCTGTCACGCCAATAGAACAGAAAAAGGTTAACTCAAGCATCCCCACAAAACCCGAAGGGTCTTTGGCGACAAACACCAACACCGTCAGTCCGCCTCCTGCTAGCATGGCCGGTAGCAGCTCAGGCGACCCTAAAACAATCTCCATTAGCCAAGCACAATGCAGCGTGCCCGAGCCCTTCTACCCTCCACTGTCACGTAGAATAGGTGAAGAAGGCAAAGCTATGGTTCGTTTATTCATTAATGAATCTGGGCAAGTAGAAAAAGTTAGCTTGGCGCAAAGTAGCGGCTTTAACCGCTTAGATCAAGCGGCTTTGGAAGCAGGTCAAAAAGCTCGATGTAAGCCTTTTATAGAATTTGGCAAACCTATCAAAGTTACCGCCATCCAACCTTATATTTTTCGATTGGAATAAGTTGTCATGAATCAACCATTTGGTTTAGCAAACATGTGGCTACAAGGTGATGCTGTCATACGAACAGTTGCACTCTTCCTGTTAGCTATGTCGATCGTTTCTTGGGTCATTATTCTGACGAAAGCATGGCACCTTTATAAGATTAGGAAAATTGCTCTCGAAGTGGAATGCTTTTGGCATGCGCCCTCGTTTGGTGTGGCGCTTAGTCAAATGACACCTGAACTAAATCCCTATTTGGATTTGGCGAGCAATGCACAGGAAGCCATGAAACACCACTCACAGCAATCCGGTAATCGTAGCGAGTTGCGCCAAACCCTCAATGCTTCAGACTGGCTCACACGCTGTCTAAAAATTAGTATCGATAAATCTGTAAGTCAACTACAACAGGGGCTCACCTTTCTAGCATCCACCGGGGCGACTGCACCATTCATTGGCTTATTTGGTACCGTCTGGGGCATTTACCATGCACTCGTAGGCATTGGCACCACCGGCACAGCTACCCTTGATCAAGTTGCAGGCCCCATTGGTGAGGCTCTCATCATGACAGCCCTAGGTTTAGCCGTGGCAATTCCAGCGGTGCTGGGCTACAACGCTATTAGCCGCAACAATAAAGTACTAATTGCAGAGCTGAATCGATTTGGCAATGATTTATATGCCTTCTTCATCACAGGTGCTCGACTTGGTCAAAGTGAAGCCAGCGCCTCACAACCAGCATCACAGGATTAATCATGGCATTTGGTAACGAGCCAATTGGTGAAGATGATGCCCCTCCAATGGCAGAAATTAATATGACGCCATTGGTGGATGTGATGCTCGTTTTGTTAATTGTGTTCATGATCACCTTGCCTGTGATGCAGCATGCAGTTAAGGTGTCTTTACCGGTTGCGAGCAGTCAAACGAATCAAGTAGAACCAGAATCTATCCACATCACGATCTCAGCAACGGGACAGATTTACTGGAATAAATCTCCTATCGATCTTGAAACACTGGCGATTTATACACAAACAGCTGCTCAAAAAAAACCTCAACCAGAAATCCAATTACGCGCTGACAAAAATGTTCGTTACGATGCTGTCGCTCAAGTACTCACCACAACCAAACGCTCAGGCATCACAAAAATAGCATTTGTGACAGAGCCTCACTAGCGCAGCCCTATGTCGTCATTTCAACCTCCTTTTAGCAACACTCAGGAACTTGAGCGGTCTATTGCACAAACTGGCTTTGCATTATTAAGTCCACATAGCGTTGAAGGTCTATCAGGCCAATCCTCTAATACATGGCAACTATTAGCCAGTTCATGGAATGATTTAGCACCCGACCAATACCTCAAAGATGGTGGACGTTACCGCAAAAGAAAACATAGCAGCATCGTTGTAACGGGGGATCACACCCAACTGATGACTCACCGCGCTCACTGGCAACCAATCTCTTATAACGCCCTACACGGCGGCATTGATCGATGGTTTGAGCCTTGTTCATCAGACTTCATCAACAGCCCTGCTCTTCAACATCTACTCATTAACCTCTGCAAACACTTTTCGGCACTCAAGCAGGTGAATCCTGCGAATAGCCCTTGGTATGTGGAGGTCCACCAATTCCGTATTGATACAACCGATGGCATCGGCAGACCAACGCCTGAAGGCGCTCACCGAGATGGTGTAGATTTTGTTGGGGTCATGCTAATCAACCGTCAGCAGATTAAAGGTGGAGAAACACGTGTTTTTCGCAACGAAAGCCCTGAAGGGCAACGCTTCACCTTAGAAGAACCCCTTAGCTTACTGATCCTGGATGACGAAAAAGTTATTCATGAAACAACCCCCATTCAACCGATCGATCACTCAGAACAACTGTCTTGCAGAGACACCTTAGTTCTAACCTTCCGCTTGAAAGGCTTTCAGGACAAAGCCTGATAGCTTGCTGACTGATCAACCCAATTAATTTGACCGTTTTTTCTGCTTAGGAATTTCCGTCAATGGGCTCGCATGGGCCCAGTGAATCGCCCAGTTATCGGCATAGCGCTTGGCTGCATAACTTGATTTTAAAATGATGAAATTCTCAGCGTTGCGCCGATCAGCTGAATTCGTAAAGTTATAACTTCCCGTTACCACCACATCTTCATCAATCAACATAACCTTGTTATGTTGTATCGCATGCAGAGTGTCATTTCTTACAGATATACCCACTTCAATCATAGGGGCGATTGCATCACCATTATTAGCAGCTGATTTGCTGTCTTGAATTAACTCCACCAACACTCCACGGTGTTTTGCCCTAACTAAAGCTTGGCTAAGCTCCAAAGATGTAAAGCCATAGGCCATGACGCGAATAGATTTTTTAGCAGAATCGATATATTTCACCAATCCATGAGCCGCCCCAGTTGGAGGGGTGAAATAAATAGCCAAAATTTCAGCGGGTTGAGGTTCTGTGTGGGCTAAGGGCGCTAGCGTACCCAAGACCACCAAAATCAAAATTAAGTATTTGTTTTTAATAACAATTTTTAATAAATTTAGTTTTTGCATTTTGTATACATATTAGGGAATTACCTAGGTGTTTCCAAAACTCTTCGCCCTATACTAAACGAGTAATTAAATTAACAAAGATTACTTAAATTAATAAATTATTCCCAAGGAGACCTCATGAATTTACGCCGTCGTTTATTTACTATCGCCGCGGCAGCAGCACTGCTGACAAACGGTGCTAGCTATGCGCAAGAAGCTATCAAAATTGGTGTTTCTGGCCCTTACACAGGTGGCTCATCCTCAATGGGTGTGAGTATGCGTGACGGTGTGCGTTTAGCCGTTAAAGAAATCAATGCTGCTGGCGGTGTAGCTGGTAAGAAAATTGAAATCATCGAGCGTGACGACGAAGCAAAAAATGAACGTGGCGTTCAAATTGCCCAAGAGTTGATTAACAAAGAAAAAGTGGTCGCTACAGTTGGCTTTATTAATACAGGAGTTTCTCTTGCCTCACAACGCTTCTACCAAGAAGCTAAGATTCCTGTGATGAACAACGTGGCAACAGGCACGATTGTTACTAAACAGTTCACTGGCGATAACTACATTTTCCGTAATGCAGCTCGCGATGAAATTCAAGCGCCTATGATTGTTAAAGAAGCCATTGAAAAACGTGGTTTCAAAAAAGTGGCTATTCTTGCTGACTCAACTAACTACGGTCAATTAGGCCGCGAAGATTTAGAGAAAGCTCTTAAAGCTAAAGGTATCACGCCTGTTGCAGTTGAAAAATTCAACATCAAAGACGTGGATATGACACCTCAGTTATTAAAAGCCAAAGAAGCAGGTGCTGAAGTTATTTTGACTTACGCGATTGGACCTGAACTAGCGCAAATCGCTAACAGCATGGCTAAATTGGGCTGGAAAAAACCAATGATTGGTAGCTGGACATTATCAATGGCTAACTTCATTGATACAGCTGGTAAAAATGGTGAAGGTGCGCGCATGCCACAAACCTTCATTCAAGAGCCTAACACCAAAAAGCGTAAAGCATTTATTGACTCTTACCTCAAAGAGTTCAAGCCAAAAAATGGCCGTATTGACTCACCTGTTTCTGCTGCTCAAGGTTACGACTCTATCTACTTGTTAGCTGCTGCGATTAAGCAAGCAGGTTCAACAGATGGCGTTAAGATTCGTGAAGCGTTAGAAAGCCTCAATGAAAAAGTTGAAGGTGTTGTCACAACTTACGACAAGCCATTTAGCAAAGCTGACCACGAAGCGATCACCGACAACATCCCAGTTATGGGTGAGGTAAAAAAAGGTCGCGTGGTGTATGCCTACCAAGAAGATGCTGATCGCGGTTCAGATATCCGTGTGAAAAAGAAAAAATAATTGTTTCTTCAGCTAGTTGCACTAAATAGCGCCGCCCCAATCAAGGCGGCGCTTTTAGCTTAAAAATAAACACCCTTTTCCCGTTACACCCTAGGAAAAAACAATGGAAATCTTAGTTCAATTAATTTTTAGCGGTATCGCCATTGGCATGATTTATGCGGTCATTGCATTTGGTTACCAGCTAACATTTGCCACTTCTGGCACACTTAACTTTGGTCAAGGCGAAGCCTTGATGCTAGGCGCCCTAGTTGGCCTTACTTGCGTTGAAACGCTAGGCATCAATTACTGGTTAATGATTCCAATTGTCTGCGCCTTTGGCCTTTTACAAGGTAGCCTTGTTGAAGTGGTCGGCGTTAGACCCGCCATTAAAATTAAGTCAGAATTTGGCTGGATCATGTCGACGATCGCCTTAGGTATTATTTTCAAAAACGTTGCGGAAAATATCTGGGGTCGTGATGACTTAAGATTCCCATCACCATTGGATGATGACCCTATGCAATTTTTTGGCGCCAATATTTTGCCGATGGAAGTCGTGGTGGTTGGCGGCGCGCTTGGCATGATGTTACTTGTTGAATTTTTCAACCGGAAAACCATCTATGGCAAAGCGGTTGTGGCCACATCAAATGACCGCGATGCGGCAAGTTTGATGGGTATTAATACCCGCATCGTCATCATGTTCTCCTACGCTCTATCATCTCTAACCGCTGCGTTTGCTGGCGTGCTAGTTGCTCCATTAACACTAACAGGCGCGACCATGGGTGCCTCACTAGGCCTCAAAGCTTTTGCGGTAGCCATTATTGGCGGCCTCACAAGTGGCTTAGGCATCATTGTTGGCGGCATGATTTTGGGTATTACAGAAACCATGACAGGCTTTTACATTTCGACTGGCTATAAAGATGTTCCAGGCTTGCTACTACTTTTATTAGTTCTAGCGCTCAAACCATCTGGCTTATTCGGCAAATCAGCGATTAAGAAAGTCTAAATATGAATTCAAAGAAAATTACTCTATTAGTAGCAGCGATTGCTGCCCTATTTGCTTTTCCATTACTGATCGATAACCCCTATTACATTCACTTGGTTGAAACCATTCTGATCTATGCCATCTTGTTATTTGGTTTGGATATTGTTGTGGGCTATACAGGCCAAGTGTCATTGGGGCATGCGGGATTATTTGGGGTGGGCTCGTATACAGCAGGTGTTCTATTTTTTAAATTAGGCATGCCATTCTGGGTGACAGTTCCAGCCTCCATTGCGGTTACCGCTGCATTTGGTGGTCTATTGGCACTACCAGCCTTAAAAGTTATCGGCCCTTATCTAGCGATGGTGACACTAGCGTTTGGTACGATTTTGCAGATTCTGATCAACGAAATGACCTTTTTAACAGAAGGCCCTTTAGGTATCAAAATCCACAAGCCAACCATGATGGATGTAGAACTGACAGAAGTTCAGTATTACTGGGTTGTTTGTGTTTTATTGCTAGCTAGCGTCGTCGTGGTTCACCGTATTTTGAAATCACACCTTGGTCGCGCTTTTGAAGCCTTACGTGATAGCCCTATTGCTTGTGACTGCATGGGCGTTTCTGTTTATCGCTACAAGGTATACGCCTTTGTGATTAGCGCTGGCTTTGCTGGTCTTGCAGGTTGCTTGTATTCCTATTCAGAGCAATATATTTCTCCCAATACCTACAACAATGAATTAACCATTTTGTTCTTGCTGGCCATCATCATGGGCGGCAGAAAATCTCGTATTGGCGCACTACTAGGATCTACGATTATTGTGATGCTTCCAAAGCTATTGGATGACATTAACTTATTCAGAATTGTGGCGATTACCCTAGCAGTTGCTATGCTCATCGGTTCAGCCGTTAGCTTAGCGAAGAAACTTTCGACCCCTCAAAAATTGGCAGTCCCAGTAGCAGGTACGGTTGGCTTAGCTATTTTCTCCATGTGGCTAGAAAACATCACTGACTGGCGTTTGAGTATTTTTGGTTTCATGATTTTGCTAGTGGTGTATTACCTACAAAACGGTATTGTTGGTTTTGTTAAGTCTTACTATGCCTCACTCGTTGGCAAATCAGGACAATCCAGTCGTCAAGCTCTGAGCAGTAGCATCACAGCAAGCTCAGAAAACATCATCAAAGCCGTTGGTAGTCAACAAAAAACTGGCGACCTACTTAATGTTCAATCCATCTTGATGCAATTTGGCGGCCTAAAAGCCTTAAATCAAGTAGATCTCAATATTAAGCGCGGTACGATTCATGGACTCATCGGCCCCAACGGATCAGGCAAGAGCACGATGATGAACGTATTAACCGGCATTTATAAGCCAACGGCAGGCAATGTTTTATATGCGGGCAATAGCGTCGTTGGCAAAACCTCATCTGAGATTGCCCTATCTGGTATTGCTAGAACCTTCCAAAACGTTCAGCTCTTTGGTGAGATGACCGCACTGGAAAATATTTTGGTGGGCTTGCACCATACCTTTAAATCTAGCTTGCTAGATGTATCACTACATCTACCTCGCTATACCAATGAAGAAAATGAGGCACGCTCACGCGCCATGGGTCTCCTAAAATTTGTTGGCTTAGAAGATTTGGCAGATGAGGAAGCGCGCAATCTACCGTACGGTAAACAACGTTTGTTAGAAATTGCCCGTGCCTTAGCGCTTGACCCAGAACTCCTCTTACTTGATGAACCGGCAGCAGGTCTAACCGCTCCAGATATCAAAGAGTTATTAGCCATTATTCGTAAGATCCGTGATCACGGCGTCACCTTCATTTTGATTGAACACCATATGGATGTTGTGATGTCTGTTTGCGACACAGTTTCAGTGCTTGATTTCGGGCAAAAAATTGCCGAAGGCAAACCAGCAGAAATTCAGTCCAACGAACAAGTGATCCACGCTTACCTAGGCACCGTCTAACAACGGCCCCTATCAAAGAAACGGAATAAATATGCTATCCATTAAAAATCTTGAAGCTGGCTACGGAAAAGTCAAAGTACTCCACGGCATCAATATTGAAGTCCCTAAAGGGCAAGTGATCAGCCTGATTGGCTCCAATGGTGCTGGTAAAACCACTACCATGCGCGCCATCACTGGCATGATCAAACCTGAAGCAGGTGAAGTGATTTTAGGAGGTGTCAAAATCGACGGTTTTGATTCTCACAAAATTGCCCGCTTAGGCTTAGCGCACTCCCCTGAAGGACGTCGCGTGTTCTCGACTATGTCAGTCACAGACAATCTGTTACTCGGCGCTTTCCCACGCCTGACCTATAGCCGACCTAAAGGTGATGTCAAAGGTGATTTAGAACGTGCCATGGACCTTTTCCCAAGGCTCAAGGAGCGTCGCAACCAATTAGCCGGTACCTTATCGGGTGGCGAACAACAAATGTTAGCCATGGCACGCGCTGTCATGCTGAACCCCGATGTTTACCTACTTGATGAGCCATCCATGGGTTTAGCTCCCATCTTGGTGGAAGAAGTATTCAAGATTGTCGCGAATTTGAAAGCTCAAGGCGTCACGATGTTGTTGGTGGAGCAATTTGCTGCAGCAGCCTTGAATGTTTCAGATTATGGCTATGTGCTAGAGAATGGCCGGATTACAGCTCATGGACCTGCCCAACAGCTTAAGAATGACCCAGCTGTGAAAGCAGCATACTTGGGGGGCAGCCACTAAATCAATGAGGTTCAAGACCTCATGATTGCTGCAAATTCTGCTTCAAAAAAAGAAAAAGACCAAGTTTCCTTGGTCTTTTTTTATTTGGTGCCCGAGGCCGGAATCGAACCGGCACGGCTGTTTAAGCCGAGGGATTTTAAATCCCTTACGTCTACCTATTTCGTCACTCGGGCAGATTTTTGTGATGTTGAAAACTTCACAAGGGGCGTAGTTTATCAGTTTGTTGAGAAGGACTCAAAAAAATTTTATAAACACCCTAGAAAGCCTTTTAAAACTGAAAGTGTGAAAAAATAGAGCCTTGTGATTAGTCAATAAATGGAAGATTTTTCGAAATGGGCAGTATTTTTCTAACTAAACCAAGTAAAAAACAAAAAATCCTTAAAAGGCTAGGCATCACAACCGTCTGTTTACTGATTTTGGCGTTGACCGCCCTACTCATCTATTTCTTATCAACTAAAACTACATTAGATGGCGAGATCACAGCACCTGGCTTGAGCTCCCCCGTTACCATCAAATTTGATGACAATGCCATTCCACATATTCACGCTCAGACGAATGAGGATGCCCTATTTGCTCTAGGTTATCTGCATGCTAGCGAACGTCCATGGCAAATGGAATTCAACCGTAGACTTGCTTCGGGTAAGCTTTCAGAAATACTTGGAACGAATACGCTAGGCATTGATAAGTTCATTAGAACCCTTGGCATCAGAAGGTCTGCAGAAAAGCAGTTTGAAAATTACCCTATTGAATCTAAAAGAATGATTCAAGCCTACTCTGATGGTGTTAATGCAGGCTTTAAACACCTTGGATGGGCACTTCCCCCTGAATTCATGATTCTAGGCACTGAGCCCGGCAGTTGGAGCCCCGCAGATACGGTTGCTTGGTCACTGATGATGGCTCTAGATTTAGGTGGCAATTGGAATAAAGAGTTCTTGCGCCTCGAACTCTCTAAATCGATCGATACCACCCGTATATGGGAAGCGTTACCGCCCTATCCGGGTGAATCCCCAGCGACAACCATGAACTTTGCTCAAATGTATCGCGACTTAGGGCTCTTTAAACCCTCCGAAGGCTTACAGAAAGTTGCTGAATATCAAGACTTTTCAAAACAACTGCCAGGTGGTGTAGAAGGTATTGGCTCTAATAACTGGGTCGTCAGCTCTCAAAAAAGCGCCACAAACAAACCATGGCTAGCCAATGATCCTCATTTAGGATTAACTGTCCCAGCTGTTTGGTACTTTGCTCATATCGATGCACCAGACATTAAAACCATTGGCGCAACACTACCAGGACTCCCCATTGTTGTATTAGGACGCACCTCTCAATTAGCTTGGGGATTTACTAATACCAACCCAGATGTACAGGACTTATATATCGAAGCCATTGATCAAAGCAATCCAAGCCGCTATCAATTGCCAGGTGGTGGCCATGATAACTTTATTTTCCGCGAAGAAACCATTGCCATTAAAGGACAAACCGCTGAACACATCATTATTCGAGAAAGTCGTCATGGTCCTGTGATATCGGACGCCTACGATCGAGCTAAAGCGTTGATCAACACGGATCGCTATGCACTAGCATTGCGTTGGACAGCCTTGGATACCGCTAACCAAACATTAGTAGCCGGCCTAGACATGAACCGTGCTAACAATTTAGATGAATTTAAATCAGCCATTAAAAATTACTATGCGCCCATGCAAAATATCGTCATGGCTGATGTCCAAGGAAATATTGCTTACCGAGCTATTGGTGCCGTTCCTAAACGCAACAAAGGGCAAGGTCTATTTGGCGTTGCTCCAGCTCTTGGCTGGGAAAAACAATATGACTGGAATGGATATCTACCATTGGATGCGCTCCCCAAAGAAGATAATCCAAGCAAAGGGTGGATTGCAACCGCCAATCAACGCGTATCGGCTGCTAACAATCCCAACCCATTAACAGCAGACTGGAATACGCCTTATCGCTTTGAGCGCATAGAGTCATTACTGCAAGTAACCGACCAGCACACGCTTAACAGCATGAAAGCGATCCAAACAGACACTCTATCCTTATCTGCAAAAGAGTTATTGCCTTACTTACAAGCCGCTCAATCAAACCATCCGCTTGCCTCTGAAGCAAAAGCCATCTTGGCTAACTATGATGGCCAAATGACGAGAGACAGTGCTGCTGCAACTATTTTTAATGCTTGGGCAGAACAACTCACCCGCCGATTATTTGAAAATAAATTGGGTGACAGCTTCACCATGGAATACAGCAAACGCAGTTTTAGACCCGGCTTGCATAAAGTGGTGCAGATGTATGCCAACGGTCAAACGGGTTCAGAGTATTGGTGTGACAAACCAGCAACCCCAGAAGTGGAGAATTGCAGTCAAGCGTTTGATGAATCGTTGACAAAAGCATTAGACATGCTATCCGAGCAATTGGGCAAGAAACCTAGTTCCTGGCGCTGGGGGGATGTCCATGTGGCTATTTCCGAACACCGCCCGTTTAGCAAAGTATCCTTACTTAAAAATCGCTTTGAAGTAAAACGTTCAACACCGGGCGATAACTTCAGCGTGAACCTAGGCTTTATGGATCACAGCAATACTAAAAATCCATTTTTTGTTACTGAAGCGCCTAGCATGCGTGCCATTTATGACTTCTCCGACATGGATAAATCACAGTTCATCTATCAAACTGGTCAATCAGGATGGGTCAATAGCCGCAACTACGATAACTTTGCTGACATTTGGTCTAAGCAAGGTTATTTAACCCTATCCATGGCACCCACTGCAGTTACTCACACCGCAACTCTAAAGCCTAGTCCAGAAATCAAACCGACGGAAAATAAAAAACCTGAGAACCGAGCCCCAGAACGAAAGAAAAAATAATCAGTTAACTATAAAGATGATAAGGAACCACAATCACAAGACTGATGATGGTTCCATAAATCCAAGTACCCTTTAATAAGGCAGTCATTGTGACAACTTTGGCATGCCTGATTAAGTAAGCATATGTAATGAATAAAGCCGCAATGTGGCTTAGCAGAAAAATAAAAAAATAATCCATGGTCGCTCCATTGATAGGGTTAACTAAGCAAGTTTTAATTGGTCAGTTTTATTGCTCATCATTAAGCAAAAAAATTAGCTTTATTCAGCTTCTTATACTCACACCCAACCCATCCCTCGTAACCCAACTCATCTAGTAAGTTAAAAAAGTCAGCGAATGGAATTTCACCTGTACCTGGTTCATTTCGACCAGGATGATCTGCGACCTGAATGTGATCAATTAATGGCATCCAGTCTTCTACATCAAGGACATTTTCCCCCATGCGATGCATGTGGTAAGCGTCGTACTGTAAATACAGATTACTAGACTTAACTGCCATGATGAGATCAGCTGCCTGCTGAGAATGATTTAAGTAAAAGCCAGGAATATCAAATGTGTTAATGGGTTCAATTAATAACTTGATGCCTACTTCATTTAACGCATCAGCAGCCCAAGTTAAATTGGCGATCAATGTTTTTTGAATCAGCTCATCGCTAACACCCGCGGGAGGAATACCCGCTAAACAATTAACGTGAGGCACATTTAAAGCTTTTGCATACTGAATAGCTAAAGGTATGCCAGCCTTAAATTCATCAACCCGACTAGGGTCGCAAGCAATTCCACGATCACCCGCCGCCCAATCTCCAGCTGGTAGATTAATCAAGGTCATCGGCATACCCAACGCAGTGCTTACATTCTGAATGTCTGACAAGCTACACCCTGCACTTGCTTCATAGGGGAATTGGCACTCCACCGAATCAAATCCATCGGCTTTTGCAGCGGCCAAACGCTCAATAAACGGGAGATCGGTATATAACAGAGAAATATTGGCTGAAAAAATAGGCATTGTATTGATCGCTTTTCGGTTTTTAATCCATGTCATCTAGAAAGTGATTTAATTATGGCATGCGAATCATTTCTATTTCTGTTGGCAAAATTACACCTCTTTTTGGCATTGACCATCCAGACCATCGCATGGTTCAGTCCGCCATCAAAAAAGCACCGATTAGCACCCTAAGCCATATGCAAGATGTGGAAGTGAGGCGCATCGGTCTAATGGGTGATGAACAAGCAGACTTTAGCGTTCATGGTGGCTTAGAAAAAGCGATCTACGCCTACCCCCATGAACACTACACATTTTGGAATGAACTACTTCAGCGTGAAACCCACCGCCCCGATCTTATTGGAGCAGGGTTTGTTGGAGAAAATTTAACCATTGAGGGTTTTTCTGAAAAGGCAGTTTGGATCGGCGATATTTGGCAGATTGGCGAAGTTGAATTACAGGTATCAAAATTAAGAGAACCTTGTTTTAAATTTAATGCTCGCATGGCTTATAAAGGTGCGGCAAAGGCCATGGTGCAATCAGGCAAATGCGGCTGGTACTTGCAAGTCAACCAAGCTGGCAAGATTAGAGCTGGCGACACCATTCATGTGACCCCAGGATCCCGACAAATCAACATTGCTATGCAAAATGATTTACTGCTTCGTAAAGAGCAGCAAAAGGATTTATTTTGAATCTCCCATCGAATAGAAAATTTAAAGTTTTATTCATTTGCATGGGTAATATTTGTAGGAGCCCTACCGCTCACGGTGTTTTTCGAAACTACATCAAAGCCGCTAATCTAACCAATGTGATTGAAGTTGATTCTGCAGGAACACATGCCTACCACGTTGGTGAGCCCCCAGACCTCCGATCTCAAGCTCATGCACGCCAACGAGGTTACGAGCTCTCCGATTTAACTGCCAGACAAATACAAACCAGCGATTTTTCTCACTATGAATTACTGCTCGTCATGGACTGGGATAACCATGCACTCACAGAACAGATGTGCCCCAAAGAGTACCGCCACAAAATCAAAAGGCTCACAGAGTTTTGCAAAATACAACAAGCGACGGTGGTGCCAGATCCCTACTACAAGGGTGAAGAAGGATTTGAAGAAGTTTTAGACTTGGTCGAGGATGCTTGCGAAGGACTGATAGACCATATACAAACCATTCTACGTTCAGCAAACTAATCATAAAATCATTAAACTAGATAGCATCCATGAAAAATGCTTTATCCATGGTGCCCATTCTGGCATTAGCTGCGTTTTGCAGTCTAACAGCCATGCGCATCACTGACCCTCTATTACCAGCTATTGCTCGTGAATTCTCCATCACTGCTGGCAATGCTTCACACATTGTCAGCGCGTTTGCTATGGCTTATGGCATTTGCCAATTTTTATTCGGTCCTCTTGCTGATAAATTTGGCAAGTTGCACGTCATCACTTGGGCTTTATTTCTATCTATTCTTGCTAATTTAGGCGTTGCTCTTTCAAGTGATTTAGAAACCATCATCATTTGGCGCGCGCTCTCAGGTGCAGCTGCCGCCGGTATTGTCCCTCTGGCAATGGCCTGGATTGGGGAAACAGTTGAATATGAGAATCGGCAACCAGTACTTGCTAAATTATTATTTGGCACCCTTGGCGGTACTATTGGTGGTCAAATCTTAGGCGGTATTTGTGCTGACTCATCAAATTGGCGCGGAGGGTTTTACATATTAGCTAGCTTATATTTAATCTGTTGCGCCACCTTATGGCACACCGCTCGCCAACTCAACAAAACATACACCCCAAAAAAGTCTGGGGATAAAAAAGCACATCACCATGTTATTCATGTGCTTAGCCAAAGTTGGCCACGTGTCATTCTGATTGTTGTTGGACTTGAAGGTGTCGCCTTATATGGTGCCTTGGCCTTCATTCCACTTTACCTTCACACCAAACTTGATCTATCGTTGACCATGGCTGGGTCCATCATGGCCACCTTTGGTTTAGGCGGATTACTCTATGCGAGCGCTGCTAAATATTTCATTAATCAATTAGGTGAAAGAGGTCTAGCACTGGGCGGCGGGCTTTTACTTGGTTGCGCTTTTTTGCTGCTGATTTTGACCTCCCATTGGACACTCGCTGTCATCGCAGTATTTTTAATTGGCTTGGGTTTATACATGCTGCATAACACCTTGCAGACACATGCCACACAAATGGCCCCCCAATCGAGAGGAACAGCGGTCTCATTATTTGCTTGCGCGCTTTTTCTAGGCCAATTTATTGGGGTGACATCAGCAGGATACTTAGTCGATACGGTGGGCATCACCACTCTTTTCTCAATCGCTAGCATCGGCCTACCTTTAGTTGGGTGGCAATTCTCTTTAGCTTTAAAAAAACGTGGGCATCCACAAAAGCCTTGATTGATTGGGTTGGCAGCAACGTCTCACTCAAAATCAATGGCTGCTAATTATCAGAATTATCAGGGTTTTCGAAGTCGCCAACGCCACAACCAACGACGTATAAAGGTTGCGCCAGCACCCCCTAACATCATGCCCAACGCAATGGGGTTATCCATCATAAATTACCAGACACCATAACCAGATTTCAAACTAGACTCAATCATGATGGCCATATCACTCAACTCAGAGGCATTCACCAACTGATTAATAACCAAATGACATAATTCTTGGCTCATGAGTGCCTCATAGACGGCCAATAAAAATGAGCGTGGCTAATGCACCTACAGCCATCAGCAGTCTTTTACCTACATACACTATTCGACGCAGTAACGATCTTTTCGATTTTATTAATGTTAATTGTTTTGGGACTTTATTTAGTTTGATGATTCGACGCATTAAACCGCCGCCATTTGACAACAATATAGACATCATGACCTCCATTCAGTGAGGAATGATGATGAACTCATTAGGCCAACTGGTGCCCTGAATTCTCTATCAGAAATAGATGATTTTGATGTCAGCTAAATTTAGCTTTAATGGGTGTTAAAAGATCTTTTAAATTATTGTGGTCAATTTCATGCATCAATTGCAGCAACTCACCCAACTCCCCTTTGGGAAAACCTTCTCTAGCAAACCACGATAAATAATTAGCCGGTAAATGGCATAGCAACATGCCAGCATGTTTGCCATAAGGCATCTTCATCGTGACTAACTTTTCTAAAGACTCAGGGCTCATGGAGCTATTCACGAGAAAATAGTTTTTTCATTTTTGAGCTCACACCAACCTCAAGATCTTTGCTGAGGTCTTTAATATCCTTAGCACCTTGCTCCATCAAGGATGGAGCACTCTGCCCTACAGCAGCCTTAGACGAACTAAAAAGATTCTCCATGATTTGCCCAGCGATCTCCTCAGGACTTGAACCATCTGGACCAGTTTGTATTTTCGAGATATGAATATTAGGCAATGGCAAAGTCACACTAGCGCCCATCAAGCGAGAGTCTTTTAATAAAATCTTACCGTCATTTAAATCAATATGACCAATAAAAACTTTTGGGCCGCTAGCGTTTGTTTCTTTTTTCTTATCAGCGCCCGTTAGCCTTTGTGCATAAGCAACTGCATTTTTTTGTAGTTTTGATAAATTATCTTCACCGTTGGCATGTTCATACGTAATCAAAGGTTCTTTGATGACCACTTGGCGAATGGTAATTTTTGAGGTGTTAGAAACACGCCCATCCAAATCAACTTCAATGTAGTCAGCAGAAAAAGCAGTTTTCTCAGTAAATCCCTCAGGATTACCGACTTTCAATTGCTTCAGAATCACCTTAGCTTCCTGAAGATCTACCTTCACAAACCCAACAGTTACCTGGCCTGCAACTGCTTCCGAACCATACTTTTCAATCGCTGATTTCACCAAACCATCAACGTTATAAATTCCATAGGCCAGAAATCCAACGACAATAACAACTAATAAGCTAAAACCGATGAAAAATTTCTTAGCCCAACTCATCCTTATTACCGCCCTCTGCCAGCCGCTTTTTTCATAGGCCTTCCCGCACCTACTGGGGGAGCTGTACGCTTTTGCGCCTTACCATCTGCCTTTACCTCTTTGGAATCCGGATGTTGAGCCGCATGTTTCTTAGCCAAGGCCTCTTTAATGCTAGATGACAATGATTTTTTATCTGACATTCTGAACCCAACTTTCTTAATAAAAATAGATCGATGAATGATTATAGGTTTTTCAGGCGGCTGAGCTTAAAATATTTCCATGAAACAACGCCGCTTACCTTTACCTCTGCTTGCTTTGCTATCTTTATATTTCACATCAACGGTTATCTTAGCCGAAGAAAATGGGTCACAGTGGCAAATACATACCAGCGCTTACACCCAGCACTACCACTACAGCCCTCAGCATAACGATCATCAACACCTCATCAACATCGAACGTTACGACTCAAACAATTGGTTAATCGGTGCCGCTGTCTTTGATAATTCATTTAATCAAGCTAGCCAGTATGTCTATGCCGGAAAAATTTTTCACCCTATCAACAACTTGCCCGATTTTCACCTGAAAGTCACGGGTGGACTGATCCATGGGTACAAAGGCGCATACAAAGATAAGATTCCCATGAATAACCTCGGAGTGGCGCCAGCGATCTTACCGTCAATTGGCTACTCTTATCAACAAGCTACCAGCGAAATTATCTTCTTAGGCGTCGCTGGTGCCATGCTAACTATTGGCTATAAGTTTTAATTACGGGTGCTGGTACCGATACTCCTGGGTTTTGCCACCGAAACCATAACTAGCAGCTCGTACATCTTGAACATAAATATAACTTTCTTCGTGCAAGTTACCTAAGATACGTTCAAAGCCCTTAAAGGCTGCCTCAATGTATTGGGCCTTTTCATCTTTGGTATTTGTTTCATCAGTAATCTTAATATCAAAGTAAAAGCTATTTTTACCTTGCTCGCTTAATAGCTTTCCACCCACCACCCAAGCATCATGATCAACATATTCAATAGCAATGGCGGTAACTTCCTTTTTCTTTTTAAGAATTCCGGAAGTTAGATCTAGCAATAAATCCGCAATTTGCTGAGTCAATTCCGGAGATTTTTTAGCGCTAACTTTGACGTTGAGGATAGGCATAGATTTCTCCAATAAATAGATTGCCAAGTACCGTTCATTTGGCAAAGAGGATTTTTGATTGTAGGCTTAAACAATTATTTCTGCAGAACATGCCTTATAGCAAAATAAGTCAAAATCTATCCAACATCCCCTAGGAGTTATGATGACAATATCTAAAGTAGCGATTATTACTGGAGCAGCCGATGGCATTGGCTGGGCATGCGCCCAACTATTTGCAAAAAATGGTTACCGCGTCGCATTACTCGACATTCAAAAAGCGGTCGTTCAAGAAAAAGCCGCCGAGTTAGGCCCCCACCACTTAGGCATTACCTGCAATGTCACTCAAGCTAGTGATGTAAAAGAGGCTTACGCCCTCATCCAACAACAATGGGGTCGAGTGGATGTTTTGATTAATAACGCAGGTATCGCCGAGCAACCTGGCACTACCTTAGAACAAAATGCCACGGCATTTGAAAAAATACTATCAGTCCATTTAACGGGTACATTTTTAATGAGCCAAGGCGCTATCAAAATTATGCATGCCCAAGAACGAGATCAACAAGGTGTGCGCGGCGCCATTATCAATCTGGGATCCATTGCAAGTATTCTAGGGATCCCAGGTCGCAACGCCTACAGCGCAGCTAAAGCTGGGGTTTTAGGCATTACTCGCTCTATGGCTTGTGAATGGAGCCCTCAGGGAATTAGGGTGAATGCAATTCTGCCAGGCTACGTGGAGACAACACTGGTTGCCGACCTCATCAAAAAAGGCACCCTCAACCCAAGCGCTATCCAACAGAGAACACCCCTTGGAAGAATGGCACAACCATCTGAAATAGCAGAAGTGATAGCGTTTCTAGCTTCACCACAAGCCAGCTACGTCTCAGGTGCAACATGGCAAGTAGATGGGGCTTGGTCAGCTCTAGGGGCCTCAGAAAGCACTTTGAATCACGAACGCTAGGTTCGCGTACATGCCATAAAGCAAGAAGCTCCATTATTTGCTATAAACACGTATTAAACACAAGGATACTTATGTCAAAGAAGATTTTTATTATCAACGGCCCTAACCTAAATCGATTGGGCTCTCGCGAACCCCATATTTATGGCAGTGAGACCTTAGCTGACGTTAAAACGCGTTGCGAGGCAAAGGCTAAAGAATTAGGTTTTGAAATCGACTTTCGTCAAAGCAATTTTGAAGGCGTCATCGTTGAAACTATTCATGAAGCAGTTGATCACGGTGCTGCCATCATCATTAACCCAGCAGGCCTAACATTTACTTCAGTACCCATCATGGACGCATTAAAAATGTTTGACGGCCCCAAAGTTGAGTTACACATTTCAAACGTTCATCAACGTGAAGCGGTTTACCATAACTCACTGATGTCAAAAGTAGTCACTGGCGTAATGGCTGGCTTTGGTACAGATGGTTACCCACTAGCTGTTGAATGGGTTGCTAAACGAGTAAAGAAATAGGCTAATGCACAGTCAAACTCACTTAGACGTGACTGACAGCGACTAACTATGGCTAACCCTGATTAACACCTACCGTGTTAACAATCCCCCTAAAAGGCGCGCTTAATTCACAGCACGCCTTTTTTGTTTTTTCTTATTCAGGCTTAATATGCGCGGTTTTAACGACGACTGACCACTTAGCGGATTCAGACTTAATTAACTCAGAAAAATCAGCCGGGCTACCACCGCCAATCTCATTACCTTGAGAGAGCATTAAATTCCTCAACTGCGGGTCTTTTAACGCCTCATTGGCGGCAGCATTTAATTGGTCAATAATCGCTTTCGGTGTACCTTTAGGCGCCACCAATCCTTGCCAATTTAGAACAACTACCTTCGGCAATCCCGCCTCTGCAAATGTAGGTACGTCAGGGAATAGAGGTGAACGATTTTTACTAGTAATTGCAATCGCACGTAACTTATTTGCCTTCACACTTGGCATAGCTGAATACATTTGATCAAACATTAAATCAACCGTACCAGCCATTAAATCCGTTAAACCAGCAGAGCCACTTTTGTAGGGCACGTGAATCATATCAATGCCAGCATTTTGCTTAAATAATTCTGCGGATAAGTGATGGCTACCGCCAATACCTCCCGATGAGAAAGTCAACTTACCTGGATTAGCTTTTGCAGCAGCCACAACATCTTTGACTGACTTATAGGGAGAAGTCGGACTAGTCACCAACATCAACGGCCCTTTTTCAATCAAAACAATCGGCATCAAATCTTTTTCAGGGTCATAACGCAGATTTCCAAATAAGGTTTTATTGACGGACATCGGCGCAAAGTTCCCCATACCAATCGTGTAACCATCTGGTGCAGCTTTGGCGATAAATTCAGTACCAATATTCCCGCCTGCCCCCGCTTTGTTATCGACAATAATCTGCTGCTTTAAGAGCACACTCATTCTTTGCGCAATTTGACGACTTCTTGCATCAGATCCTCCGCCCGCCCCATAAGGAACAATAAAAGTGATCGGTTTGTTTGGGTAATGGCTTTGAGCACATACCTGGCCTACACTACCAAGTACCGCTAATACACTGATGGCTACTGTCAAATAGGCTTTATTAATAAATAGCATAAATATCTTTTCGTTATGGATAGATATGAGTCTAGCATTAGCCTGCCAAGTTAAAAACTAAGCATAACCCTAGATACATGCCACCATACCGCCCCGAGCAGTTACCAGTAAACTAAGTGCCTTTAGTTCCCATAAGATCTCACCATGTCTGCCCTGCTTAAGCCCTCACAACTGCTCACATTAGCCCAAACAGTTAAAACAAATGAAGGATGTGCCAGCTGTGCACCACTAAGCTGCCCTGGATGGGAATCTTTACCAAGCGTATTTAATCCTGATTCACTTGAGTTAGTTGGCACACTACGCCAGGATGACGCAGAAGAGTCTTGGGATGAGTTTCATCCGAAAGGCACCCAAATTTGGTCATCAGATGCTCCAATTGCCGTGAAATTTCACCCCTACAATAAGTGCAATATCTATCAATGCAAGCACTGCACTCGGTTATTTCTAAGATATACCGAGTATGGCGGGTACTATGTGGATGAACGTATACGTGAACTTCGAGCAAACCTCATTGTGAATGAATAATTCAACCGTCCACACCCATTACTTCCAATTACATTGGATCGTGCGGGTGAACCAGTCAGAGGAATGCTTTACTAAATCGATGATGAGCTCGTGAGTAGCTTCTGGACTGAGATTTTCTAATTTTCGATGACCTAATCGTGCATTCATAGCCTCGGAAAAATCGTGCGCCGTTTTAGACCACATTAAATCCAATACCCCAATATCCGACAAAGTTTTAAGTACTTTGACTTGCTCCTCAGAAAAGGTTTGCCTTGAAATAAGTTGAGCATGTGCTTTTTCAATTAACGCCCAATTCTCAGTTAAGAGCTGGACTAAATCGATTTTGGGTGATTGACTCATAAAATTCATTTAATTTATATAAAATTTCACTCGCAAATCATCAAAAAAAGCGCTTAAGCTAATTAATTGGCTCGACCATGGGTATCTAGTAAATACCCTAATTATCTAGCCAACCTAAATAGCGGATTATCTATTTGAGATAGGGAGTCATTTTGGATAGTTTAGATTTAGAAGTGCTCAAACGGGCAAATAATTGGGTTAATCAAGGGAAAAAAGTTTACTTAGCAACTGTTGCAAGAACTTTTGGATCCGCACCCAGACCCGTTGGCTCCTTAATGACCATCAATGTTGATGACGGCCTCATTTTAGGCTCAGTTTCTGGCGGCTGTATCGAAGATGATATCTCTAGACGCGTCAAAGCAGGTGAATGGGCCCACCTTTCGAAAGCGATTTCGCTGAGCTATGGTGGCGATAAAGAAACTAATCAACGCTTCCAACTCCCCTGTGGCGGCAAACTCATCGTCATACTTGAACCCATTCTGCCTCAGCAATGGCTAAGCGAAGTAGTGCAACGTATCGACCAAGGCGAAGTATTAACTCGAACATTAAAACTTCAAGGCAGCAGTTCCACGATTGCACCAGCGAAACTAACCGACACGCCAAGTTTTGATGGCTTTGAATTAAAAAACACATTTGGCCCTCAATATCGCTTATTGATTATTGGTGCTGGCCAAATCTCTCAAGCTTTAGCTGAATTTGCAATGCGTGCAGATTATGCTGTCACGGTTTGCGACCCTCGTGATGAATACGCTCATACATGGCAAGTCGATGGAGCTCATCTTGCTTCAACAATGCCCGATGATATGGTCATCGAAATGCAACCAGACCGACATACCGCTATCGTGGCACTGACACACGATCCAAAGCTAGATGATTTAGCCTTAATGGAAGCCCTTAAATCGCCAGCATTTTATATTGGTGCCTTAGGCTCTAGAGCATCTCAAATTAAGCGCAAAGAACGCTTGCAGCTATTTGACCTCAGCTCCTCAGAGGTAGAACAACTAAGAGGGCCAGTAGGCCTATCGATTGGCGCACAAACACCAGCAGAAATCGCCATTTCTATCTTAGCTGAAATGACCGTATTTAAACGTCGCGCATCCATGCCTCATCAGCTAATGTGGGACATCTCCGAGACTGCTTTAAACCATAGTCAAGCATGCTCACTTAATCACACTCAAAATTCTTAATAAGGGGAATGTATGAACTTAAACGTGAATGGCCAATCAATTAATTTTGACGGCGACGACACCACACCGATTCTTTGGTTTTTACGTGATCACATTAATATCACTACACCTAAATTTGGGTGTGGTGCAGGGTTATGTGGCGCATGCACCGTTCATCTCGACGGTGAACCTATTCGCTCATGCTCAACACCAGTTGCTGCTGCTGTAGGCAGAAAAATTACAACACTAGAAGGTCTTCCTGAGAAAATTGCACAACCCATTAAAGCTGCATGGGAAGCTGAAGAGGTGCCTCAATGTGGATACTGCCAATGTGGTCAGATGATGTCAGCTGCCGCACTTCTTTCAAAAAACAAACAACCTAGCGATGCAGATATTACCAGTGCCATGGACGGCAATATCTGTCGCTGCGGAACATACTCGCGCATCCGCAAAGCGATTCACCGCGCTGCCAAGACTATTTCTTAAAAGATTGAGGAGAATGCAATGGATCGTCGTTCATTTATAAAATCTACCGCTGCACTAAGCTCAAGCTTATTCGTTGGCTTTTCTTATGCAGATAACAAAGCTGTCGCTTCAGGCAGTGACATCATTAATCCTTGGTTGCAAATTGCCCCCGACAACAGCGCTACTGTATTTGTTGCTAGATCGGAAATGGGGCAAGATGTATATACGTCAATGACGATGCTAATTGCAGAGGAATTAGACTACCCTATTGGCAAAATTAAAGTAGTTATCGCCCCAAACAACCCGGCCGCTTACGGCAATGCCATGCTTGCTGGCGCGCAAATCACTGGTGGCTCATCAGCCATGCGCGAAGCTTGGGATAAATTACGAATTGTTGGCGCAACTGCACGAGAAATGCTGATAGCTGCAGCCGCAGAAAAATGGAAAGTGCCTGCATCATCAATTACAGCTGCTAATGGCATGGTGACATCAGGGAATCATCGTGCTACTTATGGCGAGCTATCAGCTGATGCGGCCAAACAACAACATTCAGGCAAGCCAACACTCAAATCAGCCAAACAATATAAATTTATCGGCAAAAAAGTACCTCGCTTAGACACGAAGGCGAAAGTCAACGGTACAGCCGTCTTTGGTGTCGACGTGCGTGAACCTAATATGCTTGCAGCATCGCTTGCAATGTGCCCAGTGATCGGCGGCAAAGTCAAAAGCTATGATGCTTCCGCAGCAAAAAACATCAAAGGGGTTGAATCAATCGTTGAGGTACCCGACGGTATTGCGGTATTAGCTAAGGATTACTACATAGCTAAAAAAGCCCGAGATTTACTCAAGATTGACTGGGACTTTGGAGCAACTCGCTCGATTAAAGATGTGGCGCAAATTGAAGCTGGATTACGTCAAGCATCACAAAAAACAGGTGCCATCATTACTAAAGCCGGTAATGTTGATCAACCTCTCGCTGGTGCCGTTAAAACCATTAGCGCAGAATACATGCTGCCATTTTTAGCCCATGCCACATTAGAGCCCGTCAACTGTTCAGCAAGTATTGCTAATGGTGAATGCCATGTATGGGGGCCTATTCAATTCCAACAAGGTGCATCAGGCGTTGCTGCCGCAGCATCAGGCCTACCAGAATCTAAAGTATTTATTCATACGACGTTTATTGGCGGTGGATATGGTCGCAAATTAGAATTGGATTTTATTAGCCAGGCTGTCTCGATTGCCAAAGCTTCAGGTAAACCAGTACGCATGATTTGGTCTAGAGAAGATGATATGACTCATGACTTCTATCGTCCAATTAGCTTCCATCAAGTATCAGGCGGATTAGATGCCACAGGAAAAGTAGTGGGTCTATCGGCCAAGATGACCTCCCCCTCTATTACTGCCCGCGCCTTCCCTGGATTCGTAGTAAATGGTAGCGATCCCTTCATGAGTGAAGGGTCTGGAAACATCACCTATAGTGTGCCTAATCTACGCATTGAAAACGTGATTCATGACACAGGCATTCGAGTAGGCTACTGGAGAGCGGTGAGCAATAACTTGAATGCTTTTGCGATTGAAAGCTTCATGGATGAGTTAGCGCAATCAGCAGGTAAAGATGCCGTTGAATTCCGCATGAATCTATTGGGCAAACATCCACGTGCCCAGAAAGTTCTAAGCACCGTTGCTCAAAAAGCTGGCTGGGGCAAAAAGCGTACAGATGGTAGAACGCTAGGAGTTGCACAAATGGAGTGCTACGATGCTTACGTTGCTTTAGTCGCGGAAATTTCTATCAAGGATGGTGCGCCTACGGTTCATAAGCTAACCTGCGTCGTTGATTGCGGCATTGCAGTTCGCCCAGATCAAGTACGCGCTCAGCTAGAAAGTGCTATTTTGCTAGGCTTTTCATCAGCCATGAAGAATAAAATCACCTTCAAAGATGGAGCAGCGGAACAACGCAACTTTGACTCTTACCCACTATTGCGCATGTCAGAAGCGCCTGTGGTCGACATCACGATCATTGAGGGGGGAGAAAAGCCATCAGGTATGGGTGAAGTAGGCGTACCACTGGTTGCCCCAGCAATTGCGAATGCCATCACTCGCGCAACGGGCCAGCGACCACGTTCTATGCCATTTTTAGTGTAAAGCTGAGAAAACGAACGCCATTAGACCAAATCTGCTGGCGTATCAATATCTTGGTAAATACCGCGATCAGTAGTATTGATTAAGACCAAAGGACCACGATCCAGCAAATGGCGTGGTCCTTCATCTTTTTTCAAACCCAATAAATCCTGTTTGAATATCCCAGGGATCCATACTGGATGACCTCGCCGACCATCACAACTTGGCGCAATGATCGACTCAGGATGAGCTTTGGCGACACTTAAAATCTGTGCAATTGTGCTAGATTGAATATAGGGCATATCACCTAAACAAATTAACCAACCATCTGCTTCCTGACTGGCACGCACCCCTGCGGCTATGCTGTATCCCATACCTAGCTGAGCATCTGGGGCCTCAACCCAAGCAACTCCTCTATCACTCAGGTAGGCTTTAACCTGCTCTTGAGAAGACTCAATCACAGCCAATAAGGGATGCTCAGGGAATGCCGACAACGAATCAATCGCTGCCCCCATCACAACCCCACCCAAGGGTAACGGGGCCAGCAGCTTTGAAGTACGTCCAGTAGGATCAAAACGGCTACCCTGACCAGCACACAACAACAAGATTTGAATATTTGTCATAGAAAGGTCATTTTATCTTGTTGAGATGAGCAAGCATGGCCTAACAACGGCATAACTTAACTCCCTAGGGAATCTGCTAATAGGTCAAGACTTTTTGTTTCTGTAGCATATACAAAAAGGATTTATGGCACAGAACATACTGCACCATATGGCGCTCGAAGAACTTAAGCATAAAAATCTTTCGCTATATAACGAATATAACGTACTGTTTGACGGTTTAGTCAAGCTGATGAGACAGGTGTTTCTGAAAAATGAAGAGCTGCGCAAACTATCCAACCTAAGTCAGTTGTACAACATGGCCACTAAGCAAGCATTTATTGAAATGTTGATACACCACGGCCCCCAAACCTATCGAAAACATTTTCACATTCAACACGATCATCAGTTTACGGTGGGCATTCAAGGTGAAGGCTTGCAGCTTTTAACAGCTGAAGACTGTTTGAACCATATTACTGGCGAGCTAAAAATTAAAAGCCTGATTGACTAATCAACCAGGCCTGGCCTAATCATCTCAACCCCATCAGGAATGGTACGATTTTTATCTCATGCCATTTTGACGTTTAATCTCAGCAAGATCAGCAGACTCCAGATAGTCAATAAATTGGCCGCTAGCAGCAGCTTGTTGGCTTGCGGCTCCTACGCCAGCTGAAAAAGTCGTAATAATTTCACAACCCTTGGGCATCAAACCTAACACCTTAATTCCAGGAACAGTAAAAAGCTCACTATATTGCTGGAAACCAATTTTCACGGTGCCATCAGCCACCAATGTTCCGACGGAACGGCCAGCAGGAGCTTGAATTAATTTTTCTCGCAAAATATCTGATGCACCCCAAGTGTCAAATAGTTTTAATAAACCATCACCACTGGGCCCTGTTGAATAGCCAATCGTCTCAACTGCTAAAAGAGTCTCTCGCAAAGCGCCCTCAGAACTAATATCATAATCAGGCCCGCCTTGAGGAACCGCTATAGCTACATCTGAATAAGCCAACACAACCTTGCGCCTAACCAAGCCTTCAGCTATTAATTTATCTAATGCCCCTGAAGCTAACATTACTAAATCAAATGGTTCTTGGGCTTTAACACGATCTACAGCAACCACACCGCCAACAGACTCTATGGTGATTTCGACACCTTGAGTAGCTCTATAAGCCTTCACGACATCAGCCAACAACATCTTAGTAGCCATCGATGAAATGCCTTGCAATTTGACATCAGCGCTCACAAATACCTCGTTTTTTATCTAAATTTAACTAAATGATGAATAGTCCTTCGCCCACTACAGGAGTATATTGAAAAATAGTCGGCCGCATTTACAATCAAACAAATCGTGTAGCCTCAACTACTGCAATGGCTTACATTTTTATACACTTCCTACCCACAGCAGCTATGACACTGATTAAACCGCATGAACGCATCTCACTGGCACAACAAATTGGTCATGAATCTGTTTTTGCAGTTGTCAATGAGTTTTATGACTTGATCCAGCACCATCATAGTTTAGCCATTCCTTTTGGCTCAGTTGAACACTGGGATGAACACAAAAAAAAGATTACTGAATTCTGGTGGACTGCTTTGGGTGGCCAGCCGACAGAGTCTTATCAATACAATCCCGTAGCCAAACATGCTGCAGCAGGTTTTAATCATGGGTTATTAGAAGACTGGAAAAATTTATTTAAGCAGGTGTTAAGTAAACATCTCACAGAGCAGCTTGCAGCCCAATGGTTTGATCGCGTCACATTAATCGGTAGCAATTTAGAACGAATTAATGATCAACTCTTAAGAGAAAATACTCCGTTACCCCCAAAATAGTTTTCTCATTTAACTCACTTTTTCTTTTTATAACTCTAAAATGGGCTAATGAACCAAGCTCCCAAACTATTCTCAAAGAATCTGCTATTACTTATTCTTTGCCAAGGTCTATTCTTAACCAATAATGTCACATTCATTGCCATTAATGGCTTAGTTGGACTGAACATTAGCCCAGTGGATTGGATGGCGACATTACCCGTCATGGGCTACGTGGTTGGTGGCGCACTATCAACATCGCTGGTTGCAAAAACACAACATCGCTGGGGTAGGAAAAAATCTTTTCAGCTAGGCTTAGCGATTGCATCACTATCATCACTGACCTGTGCCTATGCTGCATGGACAAGCAACTTCTGGCTATTAACAGTCGGCACTTTAATTGCAGGTTATTACAGTGCCAACGGCCAGTTATATCGCTTTGCAGCTGCTGAACTAACACATTCCAGCTTGCGCGAAAAAGCTGTCTCATGGGTACTAGCTGGCGGCTTATTAGGTGCCATCATTGGCCCCAACTTGGCCTCATGGACTAGAAATTTATTTACAACACCATTCTTGGGAGCCTATCTCTCCCTTTCAATTGCGGGCTTGATTGGCATCTTCATCATGCAATTTATCCACTTCCCAGATGATCACAAGAAATCGGAAGGCGCATCTAGTGGTCGAGATTTATCAGAAATCATCGCGCAGCCAATTTTTATCGTTGCGATTATTGGCGCAGCACTAGGATATGGCGTCATGAACTTACTGATGGCAGCCACTCCATTAGCCATGAAAATTTGTGGGTATCCATTCTCAGACACCGCATTCGTACTTGAATGGCATGTCATTGGCATGTTTGCACCTGGATTTTTTACGGGTAGTCTGATTAAAAAATTCGGGACCCTCAAAATTATGGGTTTAGGTGTGGCACTTAATTTACTGTGTATCCTAATTGCACTTTCTGGCACTGAATTAGACCAATTCTTAATAGCTCTATTCTTATTAGGTGTGGGGTGGAATTTTTTATTTACAGGCGCCACCACCTTAGCCATGTCAGCTTATCAACCTGCTGAAAAAGATAAGGCTCAAGCAGCCATTAATTTCTTTGTTTTTAGCACCATGGCTATTACAGCATTCAGTTCCGGCGCACTGATGACAACACAAGGATGGTGGATTTTAAATATCGGCTCACTCATCCCAGTAGCACTAACCGGCCTAGCTTTAATATGGCTTGCCAAAAAGAAACGTGCCTAATATTTTTTAAATTTAAATATTTCTACCATTTTCAATAGCAATTACCTGCTCTCCAAAAAGGTTCACGTCTTCTTGGTCATGGCTAATGAGAATCATTGGAATATCTAGTTGCTGCAAAAGCGCCTGAAGCTCTTCTCTAAGCCTACAACGTAAACCTTGATCTAAAGCGGCAAATGGTTCATCTAACAACAAGCCTTGGGGTTTAGATACTAAAGCTCGTGCCAAGGCCACACGCTGACTTTGCCCGCCTGATAGCTGATGTGGGTAATGCTTGGCCAAATCCAATAAATGTAATTTATCCATCCACTCGTGCATATCCGATGTCATGTAGGACCGCCCTTTATTGAACCAAGTTTTATTCGTTGAGAATGCGATATTTTGCTGTACAGTCAAATGTGGGAATAACGCATAGTCTTGAAAAACATAAGCTAAAGCACGTTTTTCTGGAGCCTTGGAAATACCATGCTGAGTATCCAATAAGGTCTCACCATTCAATTGAACTAAACCACTATCAGGCGACACCAAACCTGAGATCATTTTTAATATTTGAGTTTTACCTGCTCCAGAAGGCCCATATAAAACCAGGCGCTTAGCATTGCTTTGCAGCTGAACATCTAAATTAAATGAATGCAATATATGCTTATATTGTTTTTTTAGCTGAATATTCCACAAAATTGTCATGACATTAATCCTGTCTAGCAACACGGCCAGGCATCAGGCGACTAGACACCAATAACACACTCATACATACAACCGATGTTAATAAAACTAAAAACATAGCCGTACTATCTTGACCAGCTTGAACTGCCTCATAGACAGCAATTGATAGGGTTTGCGTTTGACCAGGGATACTTCCTGCCACCATTAAAGTAGCTCCAAACTCACCGGACGCTCTTGCAAATGACAGCAATAAACCAGCCAAGATACCACGCCAAGCTAATGGCAAAGTAACTCTAAAAAAAATCGCCATAGAACTTACCTGAAGGACCTTAGCAGCCTGCTCATACTGCGGCTCCAAAGATTCAAAAGCAGCCCGTGCAGCCTTAAATATCAGTGGAAAGGAGACCATGGCGGCAGCGATAACGGCTCCTTGCCAAGTAAAAATTAACTGTACACCCCAGTAAGATTTTAAAAATTGGCCAATGAACCCCTGTTGACCCAACAAAACCAATAAGTAGTAACCTAAGACTGTTGGCGGCATGACCATCGGAAGAGTTAAAAATGCATCCAAAATTTCTTTACCGAAAAAATTCTTTCTAGCAAATAGATAAGCAACACCGACACCCAAAATTAAATTAATTAAGGTTGCACATCCTGCCACTAAAAGCGTCAAACGTAGCGCAATCCAAGCATCATGCATATTAAGGCTTCCCAAATCCATGTTTGGCCAAGATAGCCTGACCAACTGGACCATTAACAAATGTTACGAACTGCTCTGCCTCTTTCTCATAAGAGCTGTTCTTTATTAAGGCTATTGGATACAAAATTTTTCGTTCAGTGGGCACGGTCATTGCCACGTGAACTTTGTCGTTGGTCATGACATCTGTCGCATAAACAAACCCTGCATCTACTTCACCCCTGCCCACATAGACCAATACTTGACGAACATTTTGTGCTCTCACTAATTTAGGTTCTAGGGTATGCCATAACTGCTGCCTCTCCAATACAGCCTGGGCATAATGTCCAGCAGGGACACTTGCAGGAAGCCCTAATGCAATTTTTTGATAGTCAGGCTTGGCGAGTTCACTTAATTTTGATGGTATGTATTTGGCCTGCTTAGAAACCACCAATACCAACTGGTTCGAAGCGAAATTTTTCCTGGAACGATTGATTAGCCAATGTTGCTCTTCTGCCCAATCCATGGTCTCTGCATCAGCACTGGCAAATACATCAACAGGAGCCCCCTTTGAAATTTGCTGAAACAACTGTCCTGAGGCTGCAAAATTAAATTGAAGCTTGATATGCTGATACTGGCCCTCAAAAACAGGCCCCATATCTTTAAATGCGTTCGTCAAACTTGATGCTGCCGAGACTGTAATCACAACTGGGTCTACTGCCCAAGCATGTGTCAAAGCGCATAAAGAACCCACTAGAAAAATGAATAGATGTCTCATTAAATACAGTCTATTTTCGTTATATTCTTCAAAGTATAACGAAAATATGGATTTCGATCATGTTTTCAATAAAGCTTTCAGTGCTTTAATTCTGGGAGCGCACGATTTCAAAGCATCTTTTTCAAGCTCTCTATATTCCTTGATTAATTGATAGCCCAACTCGGTCACCGCTGCACCACCTCCTTTAACACCACCAGATGAGCCAATCACGACAGGTTTTTTAAAGCACTCATTCATCTCATTGACCAAAAGCCAAGCACGGTTATAAGACATATCCATACTCAAAGCTGCAGCTCGAATACTTCCCATTTGAATAATCGCCTCCAATAACGATATTTTCCCAGGACCAATAGCAGGGACATCATTTGTATAGATGCGTAAACGGAAAGAAGTTCTAATAGCCATAAATACTGAGCACATGAAAAGAAGGATTCATTTTGCTAGATAAGTTGGAGCTTAGCAATCCATGAAAAAACCACCCGAAGGTGGTCAAAAACTGATGGAGTAGTTTTTATTTTAAAAACCAAATAGTTTTTTGGGGGTATCCCAAAAAAGAATGTTTCGTTGCTCAGGTGTGAATTTCTTTTCAACCAACTTCAACATCGGGCCATAATCCAAGCGGTACGGCGCTTTTAAATAAGGCCAGTCTGAGGCCCAGATACATTGTTCTAAACCACAAGTCGCTAAGATGGCATCTTGGTATGCATCAGTATCAAAGAACGGATAGCCGACCCGAGAAAACTTATAAAATCCAGATAATTTGACGTGGGCTAAACCTTCCTTAGCTAATGTCAACATAGCTTGGAAACCTGACTGAGCAATTCCATCAGCAACGGTCGGTCGACCACAATGGTCCACTAAGACTTTAACGCCAGCATTGATCACCAAAGGTACAAAGTGATTTAATTGCTCATGCTCCACTTGATACTGAACAAACATATCCAAATCAGCCAAGTGCTTCAACAGCGGCTGTGTGTCTGCGTAATAACCCATGCCATTTAAAGCCACATTCATAGCAACGCCAACAACCCCTTGTGACTTATAAATGGCTAACTCTTCTTTAGAGATGTCATTTTTTACAACAACAATGCCTTTAAATCTTCCATTCCCCTGTTTGATAGCATCTAAAAGGCAACGGTTATCTAAGTTATAACCAGAATTAGGCCCCACCAATAAAGCATGATGAACGCCATAGGTATTCATCACATGGGAGAAATAACTACCTCCACCCACTTCTTGTCCCGCGGGCTTGTAGGATACATCTGGGGCATAAGGAAAGTTATCAGGATCTAATAGATGGCAGTGTGTATCTATCTTAGGTTCATCAAAAATACTCATTGCCACCTCGTACAACCCTTATGTTTTTAAAAAGTTTTGGCGATCTCAGCACGTAACTCATCAGTAATTTCTGGCGTTACACCAAACCAAGCTTTGAAAGCTGGAATAGCTTGATTTAACAACATCCCTAAACCATTAACAGTCAGATTACCGCGTTCGCGAGCTTGTTTTAAAAATGGCGTTTCCAACGGAATATAAATCGTATCGGAAACCAATGCCTGTTTTGGTAATTGATCTAAACGCAAATCAAGTTCCGGTTGGTTATACATCCCCTGATTGGTGGCGTTAACCAATAAGGCCACATCGGCAACAGCATCGTGGCGCTCATCCCAGCTATACACTTTGATAGGGCCACCAAATTCATCAGCCAAAGCATCCGCTTTATCTCTGCTACGGTTAAATAATCTGATTTCTTTAGCGCCTTCTTCAATCAAGCTCACTAACAAAGCTCTAGAAACACCACCCGAACCGATAATCGTTACAGGACCTTCATCTGCACGCCAGTCAGGCTTGACATCCCTAAGACTCTGAATATAACCAAAGCCATCATTATTAAAACCATGCAAAGAACCATCGGGTTGAACAACGATGCAATTAATAGCACCCATTTTCTTAGCAATAGGATCCAAATAATCCATCAATTGCATCGCTTCAACCTTGTGAGGTGCTGTGACGTTAGAGCCAGCAATACCTAAAGCTGGCATCCCACGAATAGCATCCTTAACACTTCCTGGCTTAACCGCAAACTTTCCATAAACACCATTAAGTTGATGCTTCTTGATCCAATAGTTATGGATCACCGGTGATCTGGATTGCTCAACAGGCCAACCCATCACACCAGCTAAAACAAATTTCTTTTCCATCATGAAACCTTAAAAATATCCTTTATGACTATTAATAATCTTTGATTATTTTTTATTAACTGGAGGAAGAATGTCTGTGACAACTTGCTTCTTACCAACCACTTTAGTCATATAGCTTTCACGATCCAAGTCGCCATTAGCATCAAAGGAAACATCTAAAAGAATACCTGGGTTAGTTTTTGCAGAAAGCGATACATTTTTCATGGCAGCAGCAAAAGCTTTGGAATCAAACTTACCAATCTTCTCCGTCACAGCCTTGATGATGTACATGCCTGTATAACCTTTTAGGCCATTATGGTCTGTACGAGTTTTGTACTCTTTTTGGTAAGCAGCATCAAATTTCTTCACGCTAGCTTGAGGCGCATCAGCTGTTAAACCTACGTGAGCAATAGCACCATCAGCAAACTCACCAGCCAATTCGATTACTTTTTGACTCGTTAAGACAGTCTCACCAATAACCGGCTTGTTATAACCCTGCTTTTTCAACTCACGTAAAACGCGTGCAGCTTCTTCTTCATTGGTATAGACAAATACTGCATCACTAGAAGATTGCTTGACCTTGATCACAGCACTACTAAAGTCAATTTGACCTGACTCTGTTGAAACATCAGCCCCAACCTTAACGCCATTCTCTTGCAATGATTTAATAATTAAATCGCGGCCACCCTTACCGAAGTCATTGTTCACAAAAATAATGTCAACTGTTTTAGCCTTAACTTTATCTTTGATGTATCTTGCAATTTTTGGCATAGCAGTTGCTTGCGTGAAAGACGTTCTAAAAATATATGGATTACCTTGCTGCGTAATACCTGCTGCTTCACCACCGGTAAAGTTAGCAATTTCGGCTTGACGTGTCACACTCATACTTACCATTACAGAACCAGAAAATACAGGACCCATCACGACATATGCGCCGCTGTCTACGGCTTGCAGAGCTAAACCTTTAGCAACGCCCGGATTAGATTGTGTATCTAAAGAAATGTAATCAATTTTTTTACCTAAAATACCACCTGATGCGTTAATTTCTTTAACAGCCAACTTCGCACCATTATCAAAATTTGAGCCTGATGTAACACCCGCACCTGATAACTCTACCAAACCAAAAATTTTGACATTCTGGCTATACGCAGCCGTAGAGAAAGAAAGTGCTAACGGTAATAAATATTTAAATATCTTTTTCATGAAATACTCCTCGCCAATTTAATGAACAATTTATCTTACAGTCACCAACTATATTCAAATTGTTGTATTTTGAATAGATTCTTTATTATCATATGCGATAACCAATAGTTATCACACCGCCATGAAAATACAAGCTCTCAAAGCCCTCGTCAACGCCATTGAGTTAGGTAGCCTAAGAGCTGCCGCCAAGGAAATGCAGGTCTCCCAGCCTGCGATCACCAAAATTATCCAAGAGCTGGAAGAGCATTTATCGACCACTCTACTCACTCGCACTAAGACAGGTGTTAGCCCAAGTGCGCAAGGGTTAACCCTATATAAATATGCACAAAATATTTTTCAAGAATTAGAAAAAGCTGAAAAAGAAGTGGCTCAGATTAGCCGTAGAAGCAATGAAGAAATTACCATCGCTGTAGTTCCTATGGCCTTATCGTTACTAATTCCAGAAACCATTAGGACATTCAGCGCTGAATTTCCAGATGTAGCTATCTCACTAATGGAGGAGCTTTATATTGCGCAACTCAAACAATTGAGGTCGGGTGAAATTGATATGGCAATCGGCCCTATTCCCAAAGATTTGATACCTGGTGAATTTCATGTGGAAAAACTAATTCCGATTGAAATGGTGATTGCTAAAAAGAAAAACTTAAAAATTAAATCACCAGCCCATCTTGAGGATTTAAAAACATTAAATTGGGTTTACACCAGCAAACGCCCCACTAGCGGATATGCCAAAGTGCTATTCGAGAACAATCAAATTACACCACCACTCCCTAGCGCAACGGTTAACTCAACCCTAGGTTTGATTTCGCTAATTGCTACGGGTAACTATGTTGGACTGATGCCCCAAAAGCTCATGGAATCGCCCATTGCCAAAAAATATCTCTGCCAAATAAAAACTGTAGAACCACCGTTGAAATTGACCTTGGGTGCCATAGTACGGCACGATAAATTCTTATCGCCGTCCATTAAAAACTTTATTAAACATTTACATCGAGCTGCAGCTCACGTCTGACACCACGCTCGATATCTCCTTACGTCATTCACTTCCGATCCAAAATAACTAGCTCAGGCCTTGTGGTATTACTTTTGGCTTTAATAGGCGGTACGGGTAGCGCATGATTACCCGGTTCAATAACAAATTGATGCGTCATTGAATACCATGGGCCCTTCACATCATCATCTGGCGCTTGTTCATGTTCCGGATGCCAGACGTATTCTGCAATTAAGGACTGCGTAACACCAAACTGCACATCTGTTTCTAAATACGGATCATCATTCGAATAAACCTGTGAAAACTGAGTTTTATAGCCTTCTTTGTTAATCATGAAATGAATATGTGCAGGCCTCATATTATGACGGCCCTGCAAACGTAATAAATCTCCTACTGGGCCAGAAACAGGTATGGGATAGCCCACAGGTTTAACACTCCTAAACCAGATATGGCCATTTGTATCGGTATTAAAACTTGCACGTAAATTCATGTCGGCTTGGCTTGGATCTTGGTTTTCGTAATAACCCTCCGTGGAACAATGCCACACATCCACACGAGCGTCAGCCACTGGATTACCGGCCTGATCTTTAATATAAGCATCCACAAAAATAGGTATGCCGGCCGTATCAGAACGAACAAGACTTGTCCCATTTTCAGCAACAGGTTGATGACTCCGCCAAAACGGCCCCATCATATTAGCTGTGGTTGCTGTTTGGCCTTTATCACCATTATTTAGCAAACAAACCAAGGCTGAAAGCCCCAAAGATCCACCTGACAACACCACCTCATTGTGAGACGGCGTTGTTAACTGCCCTAATTTAGCAATCACACCACAAGCTTGGTGGTACTCAGCTTCCGTTAACTTAGCCTCACGAACAAAAGCATGCAAATGCTTCACAGCAATCGACATAATTTCCTTAAAGCGCTCATTAGGTGAGCGCTCTAGCTCTGCCAAAACAGCTTTTGTGACATCTTCTTGGTGACGAATGATCATGCTGACCTCATGGTTGCGTATAGGTTAAACAACTGTAACCACTTAACTATAACCATGAGGGTATAAAAAAACCACCCGCAGGTGGTTTTATATTCACTAGATGACCGTATCACCTTTGAGATTATCAACCTTCATAAAGTATTTTTTAGCATAAGCTAATAATTGACCATCTGAGGGGTGATCTACCGTTTCCACTCCAACCACTTTATCTGCCAAATGATCATGCTTCACCACATGTTTCATCAAGGCGGTTTTTGCAGCACCAGGCCCCACAATTAAAACTTCTTTAGCATCAGCCACAGCCTGAACAATTTCATGTAAATAATGCTGATCAATTTCTTGATGCGCCCCACTCACAGATCCTCCCTTGTGGTGCAAATGAGCATGTCTTGATTTAGTTTTAATAACTTCACCCTCAGAAGCGCTCGGATTGAAATGGATGACATGAGCCTCTTGATGATCTAACCAAACAACAGCATGATTGAAAGACATATTTCTCCTAAATAAATTGACCGATGGGTTCAGTTTCAATCAATTGCTGCCTCTTTATCTTGATATAAATCAAGAAGTCTATTTTTATAGGCATTAGTTAGATTAGATTAAGATGGAGCATTCATGGCACATCCATTTTTCATGCTTAAACTCTCAGGCACTGACTTTTATAAACACTCTCACGCCATAGCATATCTCGCTACGGTGCTCACGCTTGGCATGACTCTGATGAGCCATGCTGGCCTTGCGCAAGAAAATCCCGATTACAAGATAAGCTGGGGTGTTTATAGCTTCTCCAATACAGGCGCAGCTAGCAACCAGGCGGCAGATGTTAACTTAAGATTAAGCTCTGACTTAGTGGGTCATGCATGGCTAGCCATTTACAGATCGCCTTGGCAGGCTGTCACCCAAGAACGGGCGGGCTGGGATAAAACCTATGAGCTTCAAGGATGGCGTATCACCCCATCTATACAAGCTGCTACCGGCGGTTTTTTAGGTAGCAGTGTCAATATCGAGACTGGTCAAGATTTTTTTATTGGTGCTGGACTAGGTCGCACCAATTTGAAGAACTACTACAATTTGAATGTAGATCCTAACGATGCTTGGTCCTTAACTAGTGGCTATCGATGGTCCGATAATCACTATGCGGCTATACAGGTCATTCGTGATAATCGCACCAATCCAGATCAGCAGCATATTCATCTTATTTACAAATATCCGCTTTCAGACGATCAGAAATTAACCTACGATATCTTATATAAGCGCGGCACCATTGAAAGCCAATATATTCACGCATATGGATTAAGCGTAGCCTATGACTGGCACGAATACCAGATCAAATGTGCCTATGATCCTAAAACTAATTTCACCCCTCAAAATCTGATTAGAGTCACATTTGCTAAACACTTTTAATTAACCAGGCCTGCGGCAATATTAATCGTCAGCGCTAATAATGACGTATTAAAAATGAAGGCCATCAATCCTTGCAACATGACCAGTCGCCTAATTTTAGAACTAGCAACCCCAATATCAGCAGTTTGGGAGGTCATACCAATAACAATTGAGAAATATAAAAAATCGCTATAGATGGGCAAATCCTCTTCCGGAAAAACGAGTCCAGACTGCCCTGTGCGCTCCTTTTCCATGTAATAAAGATGCGCATAATGCAGCGCAAAAGTAACATGCACTAAAAGCCATGAAATCGCAAAAGTCCCAATGACCAATCCGACATGGAGTCCTTGCCCTAAGGAATTCCTTTCCTTAAGCCCTGATAGCTCAAACAGTATGGCGGCTAAGCTAGCTGTTGCTGCAAGCGTAGTCATGCCTAAAATGACAAGCGCCCCATCGTCTTGTAAACGAGCACGTTTTTGCATCGCTTGAAAAGGCGCCGTAAAAATCATCCACAAAGCTAAGATTAAATAAAATCCTGCTCCCACATCCCAAGTTAATAGCCAGCGAGTGGAATGATTAAAATAATTAGGCAGCAGAGTGCTAGCCAAGACCCCCACGACAAAGGCTGACAATAATCGAGGTCGAACCTTGATCATGTGTATATATCGAAGAACAGTGCGGATGGGATGATTCATATAGAGCGCCATAAAAAATAAGCTTCTACATGCTACCACCTAAGCGTTCAGATAGGTTGCCTAACTCACCTAATCACACCTAGAGCAATCTTAAAACTCCAAATGCAACCTTAAACCGTAAATATCTACAGGCCCCCGGTCACTGTTATAGGCAGGGTTACTAATTCTTTGATAGTTAGCCGTTAATTGGGCATATTTATTAAAGAATAATGAATAATAGATTTCGCTAATTTGCTCAGATTTGTAATGGAATTGGCCATTACCATTGATTACATCGCCAATAAAAAACGACATACCCCCAGCTTCAAGGTATTGCCGACGCTCAGTTGATAAATCATTTCTTAGATAAGCAAATCCTACACGGTCCTCAGCTCTTCCCCAAGCAGTTCCTTTCGTCACAGCACCCACCGACAGAGACCGATCAACCTCTGCGAATGCCAAGGTCTCGGTTTTACCATCTGACCACATATAGCGCAGAAATCCACCCCAATCTGCGCTTAATGCCTGTTCAAAATTAACACCAATGCCATACTTACTTCTCTCGCCCTGGCGTGCGCAGAACAGCGTTGCATTATTAGCAATTGGAGAGGATGGGCAGCCCCCGGCACGAAGGATATTCGTTGAGTCTACATAACTCGCCATCACCTGACGATCCCGATAAACCAATAATCTAGCCTTACCAGGCTTACCGCCAAGATCATAGGCACGCTCAACCTCAACCTGATCGCCATAGTGTTTCAAGAATCGGGGATCAATTGGCAACATATTGGGATCTTTTGGCGGCGTCATGCGACCAAACCTTAAAACCCAATCATCCTGATACCACTCTCCAAATAAGCCCCAACCAAAACCTCTTGCATCTGCAGCATAGTCATAAGCGGCATACGTCATGTTTCCCCAATTCATAAACTGCAAGCGAGGATCTTTGGCGTAAGCGTTGTCATCCAAGATATCAAGTACAGAAAAATTACCTGCAGTCACAACAAAGCGATTTTTACTGACAACCATCGCATGCTGGTTGGCTTCAGCCTCTAATTTTTCAGTCTCGCCGTCAAAATTAATGGTTTGGCGAACGAATAATCTCTGCCTATAGACTTTTGGAACAACACCACCAGCTCTAGTGATTTCACCGTTATAGAAACCTCCCACCCCGACCAAGTTGCCCCCAAATGGCATACCTTTGGTAATTTCCGGATTAAAGAAAATTTCTGTGTATTTCATTGGACGAATACCCAAAAAATACGTATTCGTATCCGTATAAGAAGCATTGCTTCTGGCACTTAAACTGTTGTCCGAAGCATATGGGGAATTAAAAGCTGGCTTATATTGATAAATAGCCGTTAACTGCGCATGAATGCTGAAGAATTCTTCTTGCTCATCTTGCCCTGCAGAAGTAGGAGCTCCATAGCCAACTAACACCGCCATCATCATGGCAAACAATAAGTTTTTCATAAAGCACTACTCTTCCTGTGGGACTTTGAACGAATCAAAGTCGGATGATACCTTTTTTTTATAACGGAAATATGACAAGACTTAATGGATTGCTCATGCCAGTGATGAAAGCTCTTCCTTCAGCGCCATCATTAGTTCAAGAGCTGATATCGGCCTAATTTTGGAAAACTCAGATCCGGACCAAAGACTCTGATACTCCCCATCCTGATTGCTCACGGCAAATTGCCTTAAGGGCGTTGTCAATGTATTTTGCAAGGGGAAAGGTAGAGTGGTTTCCCCCTCCATCAATTCCATAAATTGGTTTTTAATGCCCCGCGCCAAGCGTCCAGAGAATGCTTGTGTGAACATCGTCCCTCGCTGTTGCTCATGCAGTAAATAATGTCGATGTTGCGCTGAGGTTCCTGCCTCATCACAACATAAAAAAGCAGTTCCCAATTGCGCAGCTACAGCCCCCGACTCCAAGACTTTTTTAATGTCTTGCCCCTGCATTAAACCACCTGCAGCAACTAGCGGCAGCTTGCAAATGGGTTTTAATACTTGGATCAAATCCAAAGTACTCAATAAGCCATCATGAGTACCGGGTTCAAAAATACCTCGATGCCCTCCAGCTTCGACCCCCTGAGCAACAATGAAGTCTGCACCAGCATCGTGAATAGCAGCAGCTTCGCCAAGACTAGTTGCGGTCACACCAACCACAATACCTAGTTCATGAGCCTTACTAATCACACTTAAAGGCGGAATACCAAAATGGAAAGTTAATATAGCTGGGCGGTGTTGCCAAATAGGCTCCAGTTGCTCCTCTAACTTAGGAAAAAATGGTGCTTCTGGCATCTTAACAACATACTTACCTGAACCTGGGAGGTTTTTCAGAGCAGCTATCGCTTGCTCTTGGATCAACTCACTGGGAAGAGCCACTGGTTGAAATATAAAAAAATTAGCATTAATAGGCCCATCTGTTAATGCCTTAGTAGCGATTAAATCCTCGCTAATTTTCTGTGGATGACTATAAGCAAAACCAAAACTACCAACACCACCAGCATTTGCCACAGCAGCTGCCAAACTTGGGGTATTTATCCCCCCAGCCATTGGCGCTTGAATAATAGGTAGTTTTAATTGAGAAAAATGGAACATTTTTTATTTTTTAAAATATGTGACGCTATTTAAAAAGGTGATTTTCACTGACCCTATAGTTAAGATTGGCTTAAGCGCTTGACATCTCGTCCATGCAAAAACAACCGCCAATAACTCACTTCCTAGGATTTGAAGTATCTCAACTATATCAGCTGTTTAGCTATCAAGATCAAAGCACATTGAAGGTTTCAGCGATCATTTAGATGCATCAAGAGCCTAGCGACTGATAGCTTGATAGGCTTGATCACACACAACCTGCCTAGTACTATGTGCCGTTAATGGCTCACAAACTTGGATAATCACTTCTATGTGGTTCGATGACAGAACGCGTTGGATCGATTCCATCAAGGTCATATCGCCAACAAACGCCACCTTATCTGTCCACTTACCCCGCTCTTGATACATCAGCTTAACAGGTAAAACTGCGCAATGCGCATCAACTGCTGATTGAAATAAATTACTCTTAAATGGTAAAACTTGTCGACCGTCGGAAGAAGTTCCTTCGGGGAAAATAGCAACTACTCCTGAGGCCTGGATAGTTTTCTTAACTGTATGAATCACTCGTTTGATATCTGAAATCTTTTCTCTTTCCAAAAAGATCGTGCCTAACATTTTTGCCAAATACCCAAATACCGGCCAAGATGAAACATCAGCCTTTGCCACAAAAGTCATCGGTCGAATAGCATTTAGCACATGAATATCCAACCAAGAAACATGATTGGCCACCAATAAAAAAGAGCTGCTATTCTTTAAAAAATCTGCTTCACCGCGCACAATAACTTTCAACTGAAGAATTCTTAAAAGAGATTGAGCCCACTGCCTTACTAAATATTGCCTAATTCGAATGGGTAGCAATGGGAACCATATGGCTTGAAATAATGCGCTAACAATATGTAGGCAAAGCAATAATCTTTTCATGGTTAAAGAATGCCACAGGTATGTGTCATCAATATGACATCAAATTGACATCTTAGATTCAAATTCATCGTGCCCAATAGGGTCTCATGAATCACTATCGAGCAATTTGGATTTCCGACATTCACTTAGGTACCTCAGGCTGCCAGGCCAAGTATCTCTTGGATTTTTTAAAACACAATGAAGCAGAAAAAATCTACTTAGTTGGTGACATCATTGATGGATGGCAATTAAAAAAACGTTGGTTCTGGCCACAGTCCCATAACGATGTCGTGCAAAAACTTCTCAGAAAAGCCCGCAAAGGCTGCGAAGTTATCTATGTTCCTGGCAATCATGATGAAATGGTACGCCAGTACTTCGGCATGACATTTGGCGACATCAAAATAGAAGAAGAAGTGATCCACGTAACGGCTGATGGAAAAAGACTCTGGATCACTCACGGTGATTTATTTGATAGTGTCATGCAATATGCAAAATGGCTAGCTTATGTTGGCGACACACTTTACACATTCATTTTATGGGTTAATGGCTGGTTCAATAAGATTAGATCACGCCTTGGACTTCAATATTGGTCGCTTTCTCAATATTTAAAACACTCCGTTAAAAATGCCGTGAGCTTTATTGCTGATTTTGAAAAAATCATGGCTAGAGAAGCGCGACTCAGAAATTGTGACGGCGTTGTTTGTGGCCATATACACAAAGCCGAAATACGCATGATTGATGACATTCTCTACTGCAACGATGGAGATTGGGTAGAAAGTCTGTCCGCGCTTGTCGAAGAACCTGATGGCACATTAAAAATTATTCACTGGCCAACCATTATCAAAGATGAGGCTGAACAATTCAGTGCACCTGTTATTGCCAGCACTCAAATGACCATCGAAATCATTACTCAAAAAACAACGGAGTTAAGTCTATGAAAATCATGATAGTGACCGATGCTTGGGAACCACAAGTCAATGGTGTTGTGCGAACACTCAAGCAAACGATGCATGAATTAAAAAAAATGGGGCATGAAATTGACATGATTACCCCACTTCAATTTAAGACTATTCCTTGCCCAACTTATCCAGACATTTCACTTTCCCTATTTCCCAAGAAAAAGGTCCGGGAAAAGTTAAATAAATTTTCACCAGATGCGATCCATATCGCTACAGAAGGACCGCTAGGAATTGCTGCAAGAGCTTATGCATTAAAAAACAAATTGCCATTTTCAACGGCCTATCACACCAGATTCCCCGAATACGTTAAAGCACGTACTGGCATACCGTTAGCGTTGACCTATAAATTTTTACGATGGTTTCACGACCCTTCACAGGCCATCATGGCACCAACAGATGTAGTTGTTAAAGATTTGAAATCTTACGGTTTTACGAATGTTGTCCTTTGGACGAGAGGTGTCGATCTCGATATTTTCAAGATGCAAGAATCCAAAGAACTCAATAGTGCTCACCCAATTTTTTTGTATGTGGGTCGCGTGGCCATTGAGAAAAATATTGAGGCATTTTTAAAACTAAAACTACCAGGTTCTAAGTGGGTGGTTGGTGATGGCCCTGCGCTCAACGGCCTCAAAGAGAAATACCCTGAAGTGAACTACCTTGGGGTCCTTCAACAAGAAAAATTGGCCGCCGTCTATGCAGCAGCTGATGTATTTGTCTTTCCTAGTAAAACAGATACGTTTGGATTAGTTCTGTTGGAAGCCATGGCATGCGGCTTACCAGTAGCTGCTTATCCGGTAACAGGCCCCATCGATGTATTAGGTTCCTCAGGTGCTGGTGCTATGCATGATGACTTAGAGCTTGCTTGTTTATCAGCACTCGATATCCCTCGAAAAATTGCCAGATCTCATGCGGAAAAATTCTCATGGGAAGCCGCTAGCTTGCAATTCTTAAGCCACCTAAAGCCAGCCAACAGTCATACAACTGTCAAATTTACGTCATTAGGCTGACATATTGAAACCCTAAATTAACTGTTATTCATAGACCTATATAGAGATACATATATGAGAGAGATTCCAAACCCTTGGTCATCACTAACTGATAACTTAATTAAAAATAAACCTGATAAAAAAACTCTATCAGAGCGTATTGCTCCATTGCAAAAAATATTGCAAGAAAAAATGTCTCGTTTAAAGCCAAAAAATAATGCCGCAAGCACTGAGGGTATCAAGCAAGAATCTCCTGCTGTTCATACCACCAAGCAAAGCCCTATTTCATTGAGCTGGGCAAGACACCAAGATGAAGTGCGTGAAGCTCAACGTCTCCGCTACAAGGTATTTGCAGAAGAAATGGGTGCCCGTCTAAAGCCCAATGAAGATGGCTTAGATATTGATATTTTCGACGAATTCTGCGAACACCTCATTGTTAGAGATAATGAAACTCTCAAAGTAATCGGCACATATCGCGTATTACCACCGCATCAAGCCAAGCAAATGGGTTGTTTTTACTCAGACTCTGAGTTTGATTTAACTCGCTTACGCCACTTAAGACACAAAATGGTTGAAGTGGGCAGATCATGTGTCCACCAAGATTATCGCTCTGGAGGCGTGATCATGGCCTTATGGAGTGGCCTTGGCCAATACATGAAAAAGAACGATTATGAAATCATGTTGGGTTGCGCTAGCGTTCAAATGGGAGATGGTGGGCACTATGCAGCCAGTTTGTCAAAAATGTTAAGTGCCAATCACTTAACAGATATTGAATACCGTGTTTTCCCAAGACTAGCGCTGCCGATTGAAGAACTTAACAGTCAACTTGATGTAGATCCACCAGCATTGATCAAAGGTTATTTACGTTTAGGTGCAAAAGTGTGTGGCGATCCTGCATGGGATCCAGACTTCAATACTGCAGACTTTTTAACCATGTTACGTTTAGATGATATTCATCCAAGGTACGCTAAACACTTTTTAGCTTAAACAGCCATTCAATTAACTACTGAATGATAAAAAGGGAGCCTAGGCTCCCTTTTTTGTTATGCATAAGTCTATTTGATTAAACTAATTCGATGGCATAAGAGCGCCCTACCTTCTCCCAGTCAGCAGATTCCTTTTCTAAACTGAATTGAATCAATGGATGTTGATGAGCCCAATCTTTAGGCACCTTCAAAGCATATCCCCCATCAGTTTCTTTGACAGTGATATGGGGGATTGGCTCATGATCTCGGCGTCGGCAAAGAACATGTGCTAAACGTAAACAAAACAACATACGCCAATCAATATAAGTAGAGCCTACAGATATTTTCCCAAGCTTACCAGTATGACCTAACAATAACGCAGCCAATCTGGCTTGGTCTAATCTAGAGAAGCCAGGCATATCTGCATGAGAAGCGATATAGGCAGAATGTCGGTGATATCCATTATGGGAAATACTCAAACCAATCTCATGAAGCTTAGCAGCCCAAGCAAGAATATGAATATTGTCCTTTCTATCCTGATACTTAGGTTTGGGAAATTGGTTTAAAAAATGAACGGCAAACTCACTCACACGCTTAGCCTGAAAAGCATCAACGCCGTATCTCTGCATAAACTGTTCAACAGTCACAAAACGCATATCATGGTGCTGAGAACGTCCTATCAGGTCATATAGAACACCTAGTCGCAGAGCTGCTTCTGTCACTTCCATGCGCTCAATGCCCAACTCCTCAAATGCCGCAATCATGATGGCCAAACCACCTGGTAAAACTGGTCTTCGGTCATTTTTCAAACCCTCTAAATGGCACTTATCTATATATTCAGCATCCATTAAGGCTTTTTTTAGCTGATGAAGCGCATCTAGCGTGATCACACCTCCAGCACCGCTAACCGGTAAATCATGGGGTAAACCGTCCAACCCATTTAAAGCAATTAGTTCAGCAATAGCACGGGCAGTACCAGAAGATCCAATAGCCTGCTTCCAACCCATTTTTTTGAACTGTGACGCAATAACCTGAATTTCACGCCTAGCAGCTAGTTGAGCTTGCTTAAAGCTATAAGCATCGACCAATCCACCAGGAAAGTATTGCTGACTAAATGAAACACACCCTATATAAAGTGACTCCAACAATTTAGGCTCATAACCATCGCCAATAATAAATTCAGTAGAACCACCACCAATATCTAAAACAAATCTTTTACCATCACAAGCAGGCGCATCATGGGAAGCTCCAATATAAATTAAACGCGCCTCTTCTCTGCCAGCGATCACTTCAATGGGAAAACCTAGTAATTTTTCAGCCTCGGCAATGAAACGATCTGCATTTCTCGCCACCCGTAAAGTATTGGTTGCCACAACCCTTACTTTTTTAGAGTCAAAATTTCGTAAGCGATCACCAAAGCGATGAAGTGCTGCCAAACCCCTAGCAATTGATTTTTCATCCAAATTTTTACTATCACTAAGTCCAGCTGCTAACCGTACAGACTCTCTTAACGTGTCAATGGGTTGAAGTTGCGTACCGGATGGCGATTGAATCACTTTAGCAACAACCATCCTAAAACTATTAGAGCCCAGATCGACGGCTGCCACTAAATCATCTAGCTGACTGACTTTCTTGTTTAGGTTATCTGCGTGATTCAAGGGCATAAGGATAGTTAGATGAAGTTGAGAAGATTATGACTTAAATATGACACGGTGATGACAGTTTAAGTTCACTAATCTGTCACAGAGATGTCACATTCGTTTGCAAAACTATAGGCATGCAAACAAAAACCCCCTTACTCAACCGTGAAATCGGTGTTCTTGAGTTTAATTCAAGAGTACTTGCACAAGCAGAAGATCCCAAAACACCCTTACTTGAGCGCTTGAGATTTGTTTGTATTGTATCTAGCAATATGGATGAGTTTTTTGAGGTAAGAATATCTGGCCTTAAAGAGCAATTGAGAGATAACCCCAAGAATAAAACCCCTGATGGGCTGTCGATTGCACATGCTTACCAAATTGTGACCGAAAAAGCGCACGCACTGGTTGCCCGAAAATACCGTCTACTGAAGGAAGATATTCTTCCCAAATTACATAAAGAAGGTATTGTTTTTCATTTGGCAGAAGAATGGTCAGAAGCTCAACGCACGTGGGCTAAAGATTTTTTCAATAAAGAATTAGTCCCACTCTTAACCCCTATTGCACTGGACCCTGCACACCCTTTCCCTAAAGTCATCAATAAAAGTTTGAACTTTTTTGTAACCTTAGATGGCGAAGATGCTTTCGGTCGATCTGCCAACTTAGCGGTGGTACAAGCGCCAAGATCTTTGCCAAGAGTTGTACCTATGCCCAAGCATCTAAGTAATGCTCCTAATGGCTTTGTATTGCTATCTTCATTCATGCAGGCATTTGTACCTGAATTATTTCAAGGGATGACTGTTACAGGTTGCCATCAGTTCAGAGTCACCAGAAACTCAGACTTGTTCGTGTCAGAAGATGACATTACTGATTTGCGCGCAGCGCTTCAAGGTGAACTCCCCACACGCCATCTTGGAGATGCTGTCCGCTTAGAAATCACGGCAGATATGCCCGATCATTTAAGAGAATATCTGTTAGATGTCGAAAGACTGAACGGCGAAGATTGCTACCGCGTAGATGGCCCAGTCAACTTAGTCAGACTCGTTCAAATTCCTGATTTAGTTGATCGTCCAGATTTAAAATTTGGTGCTCACATCCCCAAAAAGTCTTTGGTCATTCCTGCCAGCAGCAACATTTTTAGCCATCTCAGCCAAGAAGATATCCTACTACACCACCCCTATCAAAGCTTTGATCCTGTTCTAGACTTACTCAAAGCTGCAGCTCGCGACCCCAACGTTTTGGCCATCAAACAAACGGTTTACCGCACAGGTGACCAATCCTTAGTGATGGATGCTTTGATGGAAGCAGCTAAAAATGGCAAAGAGGTCACCGTTGTCGTAGAGCTCCTAGCCAGATTTGATGAACAAACCAATATTTCCTGGGCAGCTAAGCTAGAGGCAGTTGGTGCTCACGTGGTGTATGGCGTGGTGGGGCATAAATGCCATGCGAAGATGTTGCTCATCGTCAGAAGAGAAACCACTCCTGCTGAGGGTCGACGTAAAGAAAAAACAGTTTTGAAGCGTTATGCACACCTAGGAACAGGCAATTACCATCCTAAAACTGCTCGACTCTACAGCGACTTTGGACTAATGACATCCAATCCAGAAATTTGTGAGGATATGCATCATGTCTTTATGCAATTAACAGGGACTGGACGTCGCGTTAATCTTAAACAGTTGTGGCAATCGCCATTTACGATGCATGACAATCTAATCGCGCACATACAGGCCGAAGCAAAAGAAGCTAAGGCAGGTCGCCCGTCACGCATTATGGCAAAGATGAACGCCTTGCTTGAGCCCACGATCATCCAAGAACTGTATAAAGCCTCTCAAGCAGGCGTGAAGATAGACCTTATTATTCGGGGGGTTTGTGCACTTCAACCTGGCGTTCCTGGCCTTTCCGAGAACATCAAAGTTAGATCAATTATTGGTAGATTTTTAGAACACCATAGAATTTATTATTTCAATGCCTCAGGCGCACATACCTTATATCTTTCATCAGCTGACTGGATGGACCGAAATCTGTTCAGGCGTGTTGAAGTAGCCTTCCCTGTTTTAGATAAGAAACTAAAAACTCGTGTTATCAAAGAAGGTCTGCAAATGCTTCTGAAGGACAACACCACAGCTTGGCTGATGACTTCAGACGGTAGCTATAAGCAAACAAAAGCAAGGACTGGCTCAATCCGTTACACAGGGCAAAAAGAATTGGTTAATTTATTAACCAAACCATAAGATGGGCTAGTGAGTGCTATAGCAGGCTGCAATGAGGCATAGGCTTCATGAGCCTGCCCCCTTATCCCCTAACGTTATTATGCGGCGACTCTTTGCTTTGGAAAATGCAAACAGAAAGAGCTACCCACTCCCACCTGAGAGGTAATTTTTAATTCGCCTTGATGTCGATTGGCCACATGTTTCACAATAGCCAATCCTAGACCTGTTCCTCCGGTATCCCGTGAGCGACTACGATCAACTCTGTAAAAACGCTCGGTCAATCGCGGTAAGTGCTCCTCTGAAATACCCGCCCCCGTATCCCTCACAACAAGTTGAACGCCACCATCATCAGAATCTTCCCAAATGACATTGATTTTTCCACCACCAGGCGTATAGCGAACTGCATTGGATACCAAATTACTAAAGGCAGAGTACAACTCAGCCTCATCGCCCATGAGATCTTTATTAGAAAGATTTTCCACGGTAATTTGATGCTGCCCTTGCGATAAACCTTCAGCATCTAGCTGTAGTCGTTGGATAATTTGACACATACCAATGGCTTGAGTCGCTGGAGGTTCAGGATTTCCTTCCAACTTAGCCAAGGTTAGCAAATCATCAACAAGCGTTTTCATGCGCCCTGTTTGAACCTGCATCAGCTGAAGATATCGATCTCGATCCTTCTTATCCACCTCGAACTCTTGCACGGTTTCTAAAAAACCTGACAAAACAGTTAACGGGGTCTTTAGCTCATGCGACACATTCGCCACAAAATCACGTCTCATGGCATCTGTTTTTTCAATTTGAGAAACATCTTGAGAGAGCACCAACTTTTGCTTATCCCCATAAGGAAATATCTGCACATCCAAGGAATACTCTTCAAATTGCCCCATATTAGCTAATCTAATTGGATGCCGGTAGTTTTGACGAATGATGTACTGAACAAATGCAGGACGTCTAATGATGTGGGTAATCCGTTGCATCGCATCTCGACTAGCATTCAAGCCAAAGTGCGATTCAGCAATGGCATTACACCACTCCACCTGATCGTCCTCATTAAGCATAATGACGCCATTAGGTGAGGCTTGAATAGCTTGTATGAAGCGACTATGCTGCTGCTCGACTTCTAAAACCTGGTCCCGCCAGGATCTAACAAGTTTATGCAAACGGTAATAAATCTCACCCCAAATTCCCATAGCATCGGGAACCTCACCATAGCTAGGGGCTAAAAGTATTTCGGTAAATCGATTTGAATGCCAAAGTTGGTGAAATAGCAATAAAGCTAAACAGGCCGTAGCTGTGACCCACGCATAGAGCCCTCCCCACACCTGGCCTAACAACCATGAAATGCCGGCAACAAGAATAACAATCGTGAGAATACGAGCTTTTAAAGACAACATAGTACGAATCTTAACAAGTCTTTAAAGATAAAGTGTTGTTACTTAAGCTAAACCCGGTGTTTTTGTCAGTCTATAACCACTACCCCTGACTGTTTCAATAAAATTTTGACACTCTGCCGGCGCCAAAGCAGCCCTCAAACGCTTGATATGAACATCAACCGTACGCTCTTCAACAAAAACGTGGTCACCCCACACCTTGTCCAATAATTGACCCCTAGAATGAACACGCTCAGGATGCGTCATTAAAAAATGCAGCAACCTAAATTCTGTTGGGCCTAAATCGAGTGCCATCTCATTAACACCCACCGTGGCAGTAACTCGGTGAGAAACCGGATCCAAACGTAATTGCTGGATTTGCACAACCTCATCAGCCAATTGCGGTGCTCGGCGTCTTAAAACAGCACGAACACGAGCCACTAACTCTTTGGGTGAGAATGGTTTTGTGACGTAATCATCGGCACCCGCTTCAAGTCCAGCAATCTTATCCATCTCCTCGCTGCGTGCCGTCAGCAAAATAATAGGGATGTCTTTTGTACGCTCGTTGGCGCGTAATTCTTTCGCAAACTGAATGCCGGATTTGCCAGGTAACATCCAATCAAGAATCACCAAATCAGGCAAAATTTCTTTCATCAATTGTGAAGCTTGCTCAGTTTGAAAGGCTCTGACTGGCAAAAATCCAGCATGACTAAGATTAACTGAAATTAGCTCAGCAATCGACGGCTCATCTTCAACAATTAAAATGCTACTGGCCATATTAGCTATTGGCCTCTTGTGAAAGTTGATCATGTGGCAGGTGACGAACATCTGTCCCCTTCACAATGTAAATAACAAACTCGGCAATATTTTTAGCATGATCACCAATACGCTCTACCGCCTTAGCAATGAAAAGCATGTCCAATGCTACAGATATAGTGCGTGGATCTTCAGACATATAGCTAACCAATTTACGCACAAATGCTCGAAACTCTTCATCGATCTGCTTATCTTCATGAACCACTTCAGCTGCAGCCTTTGTATCAAGACGTGCAAAAGAATCTAAACTGCGGCGCAACAAAGAAACTGCCATTTGGCCAGATAAACGAATCTCCGCCGTATTAATGCCGTGGGAAGCGCTGTCTTCCATAATATGCTTGGTCCGTCTAGCGATGCGATCAGCCTCATCGCCGGCTCGCTCTAAATTAGTAATGGCTTTAGAGACAGCCATCACTAAACGTAAATCTCTAGCTGTTGGTTGGCGACGTGCAATTAACTCTGTACATGCTGAATCAATTGAAATCTCAAAATCATTGACTTCACGCTCGCGAGCCATCACTTGGTCGGCTAATTCAGGGTCTAATTGCGCGAAAGCACGCATTGCAATCGACACTTGCGACTCAACCAAACCGCCCATTTCAAGCAATTTTCCACAGATGCTATTAAGATCAGCGTCAAACTGGGAAGAAAGATGTTTATCTGGCATTTTTATATTCTCCTATCTATCGATCAATGCTGGCAATTAACCAAAACGACCTGTAATGTAATCTTCTGTTTCTTTACGTTTTGGTTTGATAAATAACTCATCCGTTTTACCAAACTCAACCATCTCACCTAAATACATATATGCCGTGAAATCAGAAACACGCGCAGCTTGTTGCATGTTATGCGTCACAATAGCAATCGTATAGTCTTTCTTTAACTCATGCACAAGCTCTTCTACTTTAGCAGTTGAAATTGGATCTAGTGCTGAAGTAGGTTCATCTAATAACAAAATAGATGGCTTAACCGCTACACCACGGGCTATGCATAAACGCTGTTGTTGACCACCGGATAAGGACAAACCACTTTGATTTAACTTGTCTTTAACTTCACCCCATAAAGCAGCCTTCGTTAAAGACCACTCAACTCGTTCATCCATCTCAGCTCTAGATAATGATTCGTAAAGTTTTACACCAAATGCAATATTGTCATAAATTGACATCGGAAATGGCGTTGGCTTTTGGAAAATCATACCTACTCTAGAACGCAGCAGATTTAAATCTTGCTTTGGATCCAAAATGTTTTGACCATAAAAATTAATCTCGCCTTCAGCACGTTGGCCAGGATAAAGGTCATACATGCGATTCAGTGTGCGTAATAAAGTCGATTTACCGCATCCTGAGGGCCCAATAAAAGCCGTCACATGTTTCTCAGCAATATTTAAGTTGATGTTTTTTAAGCCTTGGAAAGATCCATAATAGAAATTAAGATTTTTAATTTCTAGGGCATTTTTTAACATCGTATGTTGAGTCGTTTCCGTCATATTCTGTCCTTCTATATGTTCTTGGTCAAATGTCATCTTCACGATTACCCCTTAACCTTGCTTCTAAACATCACACGCGTGATGATGTTTAACCCTAATACAACAAATGTAATTAACAACGCGCCACCCCAAGCTAGATTGACCCAATTCTCATAAGGGCTCATTGCAAATTGGAAAATCACAACAGGCAAGTTAGCCATAGGTGCATTCATATTCATTGAGAAAAACTGGTTATTGAGTGCTGTAAAGAGCAAGGGAGCTGTCTCACCACTGACACGCGCTAACGCCAACAAAATGCCTGTCACCACACCACTTTGAGCAGCTTTTAAGGTAATGTTAAAAGCCACCTTCCATTTTGGGGCACCCAAAGCATAAGCGGCCTCTCTAAGACTACCAGGCACTAACTGCAACATGTTTTCTGTTGTTCTCACCACAACAGGAATGGCAATCAAAGCTAAAGAAATCGTACCCGCCCAACCTGAAAAATGACGTACTTGAGATACCAAAATGGCATAAACAAATAAACCAATCACAATCGATGGCGCTGACAACATGATGTCAGTTACAAATCTTGTCAAACTGGCAAACTTACTACGAGAACCGTATTCAGATAAATAAATGCCCGCCATTACACCAATCGGCGTGCTAATGAGTGTGCAACTAACCACAATTAACAAGCTACCCACAATCGCATTAGCTAAACCACCACCCTCTGAGCCAGGTGCTGGTGTACTAGCAAAAAACATTTGAGGACTGATTGATGAAAACCCTTTAAATAAAAGAATCCCCAAAATCCATAGTAAAAAAATCATTCCCACACTCATCGCAAACATCGACAAGGCCATACCAATGAAATTGGCACGCTTACGGGCTGAATAAATAGATGGGTTCATATTTGAGTGCATGCTCATGTCTTCTTACCCTGTCCGGCTTCCATGCGAGCCAACATTAATTTAGCCAACGCTAAAACAATAAATGTGATGACAAATAGCGCTAAACCCAATGCAAATAACGAAGAAAAATGTAGACCAGGCTCAGCTTCACCAAACTCATTAGCCAAGGTTGATGCAATTGAATTACCTGGAGCAAATAATGAAGCTGATAATTTGTGCGCATTACCAATTACAAATGTAACGGCCATAGTTTCACCCAAGGCACGACCTAGGCCCAACATAATGCCGCCAATGACACCCGTCTTTGTGTAGGGCAACACAATCTTGTTAACCACTTCCCACGTTGTACAACCGATACCATAGGCAGACTCTTTTAATACAGGTGGCACAATCTCAAACACATCACGCATCACAGATGCGATGAATGGCAAGATCATCATGGCAAGAATTAATCCTGCACATAAGATACCAATACCATTAAATGCACCAGTAAATAAATAATGTAAGCCAGGAATTTGACCTAGCGTGGCAGCTAATGCCGGCTGTATATATTCTGCGAATAACGGCGCAAAAATAAACAAACCGAACATACCGTAAATAATTGAAGGTACAGCAGCTAATAACTCAACAGCGGTGCCAAGAGGCCTTCTCAGTGGAATCGGGCATGTTTCAGTCAAAAATACCGCAACGCCAAAACTAAGTGGTACAGCAATTAATAAAGCAATGAGCGCTGTAACAACGGTGCCAAAAATGGCAATCATGCCGCCAAATTGGCCATTAATAATGTCCCACTCAACGGTAAAAAAGAATCCTGGGCCAAATGCTTTCAAAGCTGGCCAAGCATTGATCACTAAGGAAACAATAATTCCCAATAAGGCAATCAATACTGATAATGCAAAAAATAGCGTTGTCTTATGAAACAAAAAATCCTGCAGACGCTGAATTCTTAGAATTTTTTCAGCTTGCGGCGTCAACATATCAGAAGACTGGCTGGTATTCATATCTATCCTAATTCTCATGATGACAGCCCAATCATGGGCCGTCATCCATCTAACAACGTTGTGTTAATTATTTAGTCTTGATTTGTGACCAAACGTTTTTACGAATATAGTCGGTTGTAGCGTCAGGCATTGGCACATAGTCCAAATCAGCTGCCATCTTCTTACCTTCTTTGAATGCATAATCAAAGAACTTCAACACTTCAGCAGAGTTAGCTTTGTTGTCTAGATTCTTGTACATCAAAATAAATGATGCGCCAGTAATTGGCCATGATTTTGCACCCGGCGCATTGGTAATAAATGTACCCATACCTGGCACTTTTGACCAATCAGTACCAGCTGCTGCTGCCGCAAACGTGTCATCATCAGGAGCCACAAACTGACCTGCTGCATTTTTCAAATTAACGTAAGTCATGTTGTTTTTCTTAGCGTAAGCATACTCAACATAACCAACAGCGTTCTTAACGCGTGTCACGTTAGCTGCTACACCTTCATTACCCTTACCGCCAACTGAAGATTCTGCAGGCCACTTAACTGCGGCACCAGAACCCACTGTTTCTTTCCATTTTGGACTTACTTTAGCCAAGTAGTCAGTAAAGATAGCTGTTGTACCAGAGCCATCAGCACGGTGTACAACTGTGATTAAGGCATCAGGTAATTTAAGACCTGGGTTTAAATCAGCTACTTTCTTATCATTCCATTTAGTAATAGCACCCATAAAGATTTGCGCTAATACATCACCAGTCAATTTAACTTGACCTGGCTTTACACCCTCAACGTTAATGACAGGAACAACGCCACCGATAATCGCTGGGAATTGCACCATGCCATCAGCTTGTAGATCTTCAAATTTCACTGGATTGTCAGATGCACCAAAATCAACAGTTTTAGCTTTGATTTGCTTGATGCCACCAGAAGAACCAATAGATTGGTAATTAAGGCCATTACCTGTTTTAGCTTTGTAAGCTTCAGCCCACTTGGCATAAACTGGGTATGGGAATGTAGCGCCGGCACCTGTCATATCCGCTGCCATTGCTACAGTTGATAGCGCCATCGCGCTAGCAACTAATGTCTTGGTAATCAATGATTTCATATATCTTTCCTCTTTAAGCGTCGCAACACCGCGACATTGACAAAGATACCGAGCAATTATGAAAGTTTTGTGACAATCATCATTTATCTAGGGGGTTGAGGACAGCATTAAAATTTTCCATATAAATCATAAGCTTATATGTTTTTAAAATTCATATATAACCTGTTAATGAATAGGTTTTTTCATTAAAAGGTAGGACTGTATGACGCGTGTCATACAAGACCTCTAGGCATCGTACAACAGTGAATTTTTTATGACTTGCCTTATTTCTATTGTGAATCGTTAGCGCTTACATGAAACTCCCTCCACCAAAGGAGTTGTCATGTACACATATGAAGATGCAGTAAAGCAATTACAAGAATCAGGCTCGATTAGCCTCATGAACTTTAAAGAATTACCCTATGAAGACCTAGAAGAGCTTCTAGAAGAAATCAAGAAGTGGTGCGTCTACGCTAACGGGAATAAAGAAAAGTTAGAAAAGAAATCTAAAAAGAAAGATAAAAAGAAGAAAAAGAAAGCATAAATAAGAATTAGCTCTCTTGATTGGCTCTGTTGATTGCCTCATCCATAGCCACCCCAGCTCTCATGTGGCAATCAATTCAGTGTCTTTTTCCGAAATACCCAAACCAACATTAAGAAAAAAGCAATAAAAGCGCAACTTCCTGAAAACAGGAAGGCATAAAACGGGCCTACTGATTCATACAGCCAGCCGAAAATTAATGAAGCTGGCAAGAGCATCAGACCTGTTACCAAATTAAACCAACCAAAACATCTGCCAGAGAATCCTTGAGGGGCCATATCAGCTACCAAAGCTTTCTCAACCCCCTCCGTTGCAGCCTTAAATAAACCATAAACAGCAAATAACCCAAAGACCTGATAGATCGAGATATCAGGTAGGCCCATAGCGATGTAGAAAAAAGTAAAGGCCATCCAAGCTATCAAAATAAATCGCCGACGCCCCAAGGTATCGGACCAAGCTGACAAAGGTGTCCCAAAAATAGTCGTAATCAGTGAAATGCTGGCCCATAACAAAGGAATTTGTTCTTGCGGCACCCCAATTTCTTTGGCACGTAACAACAAAAACATATCGGATGAATTTCCTAAAGCAAAAATACCCGCAACCACTAAGTAACGTTTAAATGAATCCGGAAGACCTTCCAAAGACCAACTAAACTTAGTTGCTGGCACTTCAACTTCCAATTTAGGTTCTTTGATGAATAAAGCCAAACATACCGTAATAATGGCTGGCACAATTGCCCAAAGAAATAAATCTTGAAGTGGCACTCCCAAAGATAGAAATAACGCAGCGAGCAAAGGCCCAACAACGGCACCAGCATTATCCATTGAGCGATGAAAACCAAAGGTCAGTCCTCTTTGGTGATGGCTCACACTATCGGCTAAAAGTGCATCGCGCGGGGAACTTCTTAAACCTTTTCCGACTCGATCAGCAAATCGAATGGCTAGCACCCACAACCATGAGTTCGCCAACACAATCAAAGGCCTACCAAAACCAGCTAAAGAATATCCCAAAATAATCCAAGGCTTTGATCGCTTAGTGCGATCAACAATCACACCTGAAACCAATTTAAAAATAATCGATGTAGCCTCAGCAATCCCTTCAATAATACCCAAGGCTTTGGGGCCAGCCATAAGAACAGAGGCTAAATACAAAGGCATTAAGGGGTAAAGCATTTCGCTAGCAGAGTCATTAACCAAACTAATAAAGCCGATTAACCAAACTGTTCTGGGGAGATTAAGAATTGACTGAATCATATAAACCTCAATTTACCACCAGTAGATGGCAAATCGCCCAAATCTTGTCTGAGTCGAGCTTTAATAATGGTAGGTCATACCCATTATTTAAGTAGCTTTCATGGATTAGTTATCCGCGAAAGATATTCATGCACTAAAATAGCAGACTCTAGCTGCGCTCTATTATTTAAGCAGCCCCTCTTATTGGTCTATAAAAATAATTAAAATTGATTTTTACGAGCACAGACCAATCACACGTATTGGTATTTATGCAATTTAAAGATCTTGGTTTATCAGAACTCATTCTAGAAGCAATTAATGAACATGGGTATACAACCCCAACCCCTATTCAAGCGCAATCCATTCCCGCCATCCTTAATGGTGGAGATTTATTAGCTGCTGCTCAAACAGGCACAGGAAAAACAGCCGGATTCACGCTCCCAGTCTTACAGCGTTTACTGACACACTCTTCCCAGCAAACCAGTCGGCGCAAGCAAGTACGAGGTTTAATTCTGACGCCTACGCGAGAACTCGCCGCACAAGTACATGCATCCGTTCAGACCTATGGAAAATATACAAAACTTAAATCAGCGGTTATTTTTGGGGGCGTTGGTGCCAACCCACAGATTAAAGCCATCCAAAGCGGTCTAGATATATTGGTGGCAACACCCGGTCGCCTACTCGACCTTATGGGGCAAGGTGCCATTTCACTCCAAAGTGTTGAAATCCTTGTACTGGATGAAGCAGACCGGATGTTAGATATGGGATTTTTGCGTGACATAAAAAAAATCTTAGCGGCCCTGCCTCAGCACCGCCAAAACTTGTTATTTTCGGCCACATTTTCACCAGAAATCAAAGCACTGGCCAACGATTTACTCAATGCCCCAGCATTGATTGAGGTGGCACGTAGCAACAGTACCAATGAAGCCATCACACAAATCATTCATCCAGTTGACCGTGGCAATAAACATCCTTTGTTGGCTCATTTAATTAAAAGTAATCACTGGAAACAAGTTTTAGTATTTACTCGCACCAAGCATGGTGCCAACAAGCTAGTGCTGCAGTTAGAAAAAGATGGTATTTCAGCGATGGCCATACATGGCAACAAAAGCCAAACTGCCAGAACTAAAGCCCTGGCTGACTTTAAAGCGGGAAAAATCATCGTTTTGGTAGCCACAGATATCGCAGCCAGAGGTATCGATATCGATCAACTACCTCATGTGATTAACTATGATCTGCCTAATGTGCCTGAAGATTATGTACACCGCATCGGCCGCACCGGCCGCGCTGGGTCTAACGGCGTCGCAGCTTCACTCGTATGCGTAGATGAACATATCATGCTCAAAGATATTGAACGTTTAATTAAACAAACTCTTCCAAGAGAGATTATTCCAGGGTTTGAACCTGATCCGCATGCGGTTGCTCAACCAATTCAACTGCGCAGTCAACCAGGCTCTCAGCGCCATAGTCAACCTAGGCATAAGGCTGCACCTCAAAAAGAAGTTAAGCAGCAGAAACCCCCTTTAACGCCAACAGCTAAGCAACCACATCGTAAGAGCAATAGACCTAAGGTGAGTCACTTTTCAAAAAGCGCGCGAGGCCCAAATCAGTCACAATAAGCATCATTCACTAAAGAGTATTTAAAAAACAATGAACCACATGGGCTTTCGCTTTCAAAATAGCTATCAAACACTAGATAACTGTCTTTTTGAATATAGTCAGCCCAAGTTTTTTAAGCAGCCCCATGGGTTAATGTGCAATGCTTCTCTAGCTCAATCGCTGCAGATTGATCTAAGTTGGCTAGCTAGCCAACAAGCCACTAGGATTCTTTGTGGGAATGAAACTGCCGAAGGCTCTACCCCGATTCATCAAGCTTATGCCGGCCATCAATTTGGTAATTTTGCAATACTGGGTGATGGCAGAGCCACTCTCCTAGGTGAGCATCAGCATGCAGATGGAAAAATATATGATGTCCAACTAAAAGGGAGTGGTCGAACCCCTTACTCCCGATCTGGAGATGGTCAAGCAACATTAGCAGCGCTATTAAAAGAATATATCTACAGCGAAGCGATGCATGCTCTAAGCATCCCCAGCACAAGAAGTCTGGCCATTGTCGGAACCGGTGAATGGGTGCAACGTCAAAAGCCACAACCAGGCGCCGTTTTGACAAGAATAGCGGCTAGCCATCTGCGGATTGGAACTTTTCAGTTTGCTCAGCTACAAGATATACAAACGCTAAAAGAGCTTGCTGATTACGCCATTCAAAGACATGACCCAGAGCTCATCGGCAGTCCAAACTGCTACCTCTCTTTTTTAGAAAAGATGATGGATCGATCTGCACAACTAGTTGCCTTATGGATGAGCGTAGGTTTTGTGCATGGCGTCATGAACACGGACAACATCAGTATTGCTGGTGAAACCATGGATTATGGTCCTTGTGCATTTATTGATGAATATGATCTACGCTCTAGCTATAGCTTTATTGATCGGCAAGGTCGATATGCTTTTGGAAACCAGCCTCACATCATGCATTGGAATTTGTGTCGCTTTGCAGAATCCCTATTACCGCTGATTAACCCAGACAATCCTACAGCGGCTATTGAAGATGCTCAAGCACTTCTGAAAACATTCTCTGATCGTTACCAAATGTACTGGCAAAGTCTTTTTTGTCAAAAGATCGGATTCAGTGAACCGAATACAGCAGCGATCAAGCTAGTGCATCAACTGCTTGATATCATGAGCGCACAAGGGGCAGACTTTACGAAAACTTTTAGTGACTTAACGGTAGGCGCGCTGGATGACCATCACTTTTCAGACTGGCAATCTCAGTGGGAAAAAGATCTAAAGGATTGCCATCAATCGATTGATCAAGCTAAACAGCTGATGTCGACTGTTAATCCAGTCGTTATTCTCAGAAATCATGTCTTAATGCCTATTATTGACGAAGCTGAGGCCTCAGGAAATTTAACGCCTTTTATAGAGCTACTTCAGGTTATTTTGCAGCCATTTTCTAGGTCACACCATAATCATGCGCTAGCCTTCCCTAGACCAGCCGGTTCAGCCCCTACAACCACCTTCTGTGGTACTTGATTCCCAAAAAAAATGTCAGGCAACCCAGGGGTAACCCGACATTCTTAAAAACTCGTGCAGTCTTTATTTATGAATTATGCGATCCGTCACAGAATGGACTATTACCAGTCTTGGTACAACCACACACATATACAGTCTCATCTTTAGCAGCAATAAATTGACTTGGTGTTTTATCAGTTGTTTTATGAGATCCATCACATAAACCTGTGCCACTCTTACCGCAGGTACATAACCAATATTCTTGTCCAGCTTTCACTTCAATCGCGTATGGCATTGTTATCTCCAATTTAAACAGAAACCGTGATTATAGTACTAATTAGAACTAAAAGATATTTAATTAAGTTAGTCTCTATGTTTTTAGATCTCTACATTTATACAACTCTACGACTCTAACGTCCCCATGGCACTCAAAAATACACCAGCACCCAAACAAAGAAATCATTGCCAACCGAAGCGCTTCGTATAAAAGTTCTTCATGGCTTGGGTTAAAACAATATAGCCTAACAAAATAGCCGCCAATGCCCAGAAATATTCCATGGGCAAAGGTACCATCTTGAAGTAGCTAGCCAATGGCCCCATCGGTAAAAATATACCCAGCGCCATAATCATCACAGTCATGACAAATAAAGCGACACCTGGCTGACTCTCAATAAATGGTAATTTCTTAGTGCGAATCATATGCACGACCAATGTTTGAGTCATCAACCCCTCAATAAACCAACCCGATTGAAACAGGGTTTGATGATCCACCGTATTGGCCGAGAAAACGAACCACATCACACAGTAAGTTGTGATGTCAAAGATCGAGCTGACAGGCCCAAAAAACACCATGAAGCGGCCAATATCTGCCGGATCCCACTTCTGAGGCAACCGTACCAACTCAGCATCCACATTGTCAAAAGGAATTGCAATTTGAGAAATATCATATAAAAGGTTTTGTACCAGCAGTTGCATCGGCAACATCGGTAAAAATGGGATAAAGGCACTCGCAACTAAAACAGAAAGTACGTTTCCAAAATTAGAGCTAGCTGTCATCTTGATGTACTTCAGCATATTCGCAAAAGTTTTGCGGCCCTCGACGACCCCCTCTTCCAAAACCATGAGGCTCTTTTCCAAAAGGATGATGTCTGCTGCTTCTTTAGCAATATCAACAGCACTATCGACTGAAATGCCAACATCAGCAGAACGTAACGCTGGGGCATCATTAATACCATCCCCCATAAATCCGACCACATGACCATTTAACTTCAGAGCGCGAACGATTCTATCTTTTTGTGCCGGCGTTAACTTAGCGAAAATATGGTGCTCCTCAACAACAACGGCCAGCTGTTCAGCGCTCATTAACTCGATATCAGCGCCTAACAAGATACCCCTGACATCTAGCCCCACTTCTTTACATATCTTCGCGGTAACTAGCTCATTGTCGCCAGTTAAGACTTTGACAGTGATGCCATGATGTAAGAGCGCCTTCAAAGCAGGCTCCGTGGATTCTTTGGGTGGATCCAAAAATGCCACATATCCTATTAAGGTCAAATCTGACTCATCCGCCACATTGTAGACATGCCGATCCCGATCAAATTCCTTGATCGCGACTGCAACCACCCGCAAGCCATTTTCATTTAAACCAGCAGTGACCGCTTGCACCTGCGTGAGCAATTCAGGGGTCAAGCGAACATGCTCATTACCGCGCCTGACAGAAGTGCAGATACTTAATATTTCTTCAACGGCACCTTTACAAATTAAGATATTTTCTTTGCCATGTTCCGATACAACCACCGACATTCTTCGTCGCTGAAAATCAAAAGGAATCTCATCTACTTTATGAAAATTCTCAATAGGGTTTAATTCTGTCTGTAATTCCGTATGCTCCAATACCGCGACATCCAGTAGATTTTTCAAACCAGTTTGATAAAAACTATTTAAATAAGCATACTCAAGCACCTCTTCAGACTCTTTCCCCCAAGCATCTGTATGGTTAGCTAGAAATATTTTATCTTGGGTCAATGTACCAGTTTTATCTGTACATAAAACATCCATCGCTCCAAAGTTTTGAATCGCATCAAGGCGCTTAACAATCACTTTCTTTTTCGATAGTGCGACTGCCCCCTTTGCCAACGTAGAGGTCACAATCATAGGTAACATTTCTGGCGTTAAACCGACCGCTACCGACATAGCAAACAAAAAAGCTTCACTCCAATCCCCTTTGGTGATGCCATTAATGAGGAAAACTGTCGGCGTCATGAACATCATGAAGCGAATCAACAACCATGTGACTTTATTAACACCTTTTTGAAATTGGGTTTGTTCAAGGCCAGTTGTCGTCAAACCTTTTGCTAAAGCTCCAAAATACGTGTGATCACCCGTATTAATAATGATGGCTGTCGCCGTTCCAGAAACCACATTGGTGCCCATGAATGCCAAATTTTCGCAATCAAGTGGATTTCTAATGGCGCCCTCTTTAGCGATGGAGAATTTCTCAATAGGCAAAGACTCCCCTGTCATCGCAGCTTGACTGACAAACAAATCTTTTTCAGACAAGATACGACAGTCAGCGGGGATCATATCTCCGGCAGATAAGAAAATAACATCGCCAGGAACCAACCACTTGATCGGCATCTCAACTTTATTAGCACCTTTTAGATGCAATTGAATGCCGAAATGTTGTCTCGTCTCATCGATGACGGAATCTGCAATTTCTCGACGCAATACCGTTGCCGTATTGCTGACCATCGCCTTTAATGCATCAGCAGCTTTATTAGATTTACTCTCTTGCCAAAATCTAATAAGAACAGATAAAAAAACCATGCTACCAATCACAATAGTAGCTTTTGCATCTTCAGTGACATAAGAGATCACTGCCAAAACAGTTAATAAAATATCAAACGGGGTTTTGTAACAGTTCCAAAGATGTTGCCACCAAGTAATTGGTTTTTGTTCGTGAATCTCATTCCAACCTAAGCGCCCCCTAATCTCATCAGCTTTTGCATTAGTCAAACCCTGCTCATGCGAACCTAAGTGACTAATTAAATCACTCGGATTTGCTTTTGCAGCTTTTTTAAGGGAATCCGTGACAAATGGAGGAACATCTTTGCTAGCACCCTCTCGATTGAGGTGCTCAAACATAACTAGTCGACGAAAGTGTCTCCCCATCCCATGATTTTTAACAAACCGATTAAAGAATTCAAAAAAGAAAGGAAAGCTCATAAGTACCGCCTTATTGATCGATAAGCTTGCTTTAATATTAAAAAGCAATCGTCCAAACTGAGTCTGGCATATCGGCCAGACAATCTAAGATGAAATTATCCTTTCTTTCACCCACTTTTTGAGAACTGATATGCAAATATTTGCCTCAGATTCATATCATCATCAGACATTTACTACTTTGTGCTGATTAGAGCTTATTAGTGATTTTTAGTACTTTTCAGAACTTAGCGCCTTGCTTTTTATTAAGTCATAAAAAAACCACTCCAAAGAGTGGTTTTTGAGTGAATTTACGATCATTTAAGCCGACATTTTGTCCTGTTTTTTATCCAAGATCACTTCAGGCTCCTGAGAAGCTTCCCATGATGGGTTGTCCAAACGTTTTTGAAGTTGGCCTTTATCAAGTTCATTGGTCCAGTTAGCAACCACAATCGTAGCCACACCATTACCAACCAAGTTGGTTAAAGCTCTAGCCTCTGACATAAAACGGTCAATGCCCAAAATTAGCGCTAAACCAGCAACAGGCACCGTTCCAACAGCCGATAAAGTTGCTGCTAATACAATAAAGCCACTGCCTGTAATACCTGCAGCACCCTTTGAAGTTAACAATAAACAGCCAGCAAGGTGATTTGTTGCATCAAGGTCATAGGCGTATCGGTAGCTTGAGCCACAAACACTGCTGCCATCGTGAGATAAATCGACGTACCATCTAAGTTAAAAGAATAGCCCGTTGGAATCACTAGACCCACACAACTTTTCTTCGCACCGAGGTTTTCCATCTTTTCCATCATGCGCGGCAAAACGGATTCTGAAGAAGACGTTCCCAAAACAATCAACAACTCTTCTTTGATATAGCGAATAAATTTAAAAATGCTAAATCCATTTAGTTTGGCAATTAGACCCAACACCAAGAAGACAAATAGCAAACAAGTCAGATAAAAACTTGCCATCAACTGGCCGAGAGAAAATAATGAACCAATACCGTATTTACCAATCGTAAAAGCCATTGCACCAAAAGCTCCAATAGGAGCAAATTTCATAATGATGCCCACAATATCAAATAACACATGTGATAAGCGCTCGATAAAATCAAACACCAAGGTGCCGCGGCCACCAAATTTATGTAGCGCAAATCCGAATAACACTGCAAATAAAAGAACTTGAAGAATATCGCCCTTAGCAAATGCATCGACGACCGATGTTGGGATCACATTTAATAGAAAATCTGTGGTGCTGCCTAATTTGCCTGGTCCTGTGTAGGCTGCGATACCTTTTGTATCTAAAGTGCTTGGATCGACGTGCATGCCCGAACCTGGCTGAATGAAGTTAACAATTAATAACCCCACAATTAAAGCAATGGTACTAACCACTTCAAAATACAGTAATGCAATGCCGCCTGTTTTACCAACTTTTTTCATATCTTCCATGCCGGCAATACCAATGACAACCGTACAGAAAATAATCGGAGCAATGATCATCTTGATACCCTTGATGAACGCATCGCCAAATGGCTTCATATCAGTGCCTACTTGGGGGTAAAAATGCCCAAGCAACACACCAATTGCTACAGCCAACAATACTTGAAAATAAAGTACTTTATAAAAGGGTAATTTTTTATTAGTTAGAGCACTTGAGCTCATACCATCTCCTTATGGAATTTATTAGTTATTCAGCGGAAAAATGCTAAATATGTTCACAAGATACACCAAACCATCTAACTACTTCAACAACTGCAACATTAACCCAACACCAGCACAAGAAAAGATGACGGCAATCACCTGCCGTTTAAATTTAAATAAAGCAATGGCAGCTAAAGTTGCGATGATGATGGCGGTCCAGTCAATATAGCCATTAAATCCTTTTGGCCATAAAACATGGTAAGCAAAGAAGAGTGCCAAATTTAAAATAACACCCACAACAGCCGCAGTGATTGCCGTTAAAGGAGCTGTAAATTTAAGATCATCATGCGTTGATTCCACTAAAGGCCCGCCTGCCAAAATAAAAATAAATGACGGTAAAAAAGTAAACCAAGTGACCAAACAGGCAGCAAGAGCACCCGCTATAAATACCTGCTCAGACCCCAATAGTGCTTGAGCATAAGCACCCACAAATCCCACAAAGGCAACCACCATAATTAATGGGCCTGGCGTAGTCTCGCCTAATGCCAAGCCATCAATCATTTGAGTCGGCGTTAACCAACCATAATAATTAACCGCGCCTTGATAAACATAGGGAAGTACCGCGTATGCGCCACCGAAGGTCAAGAATGCTGCCTTTGTAAAAAACCAGCCCATCTGTGTCAACGTATGACTCCAACCATAAAGCATATACAAGGCAAGCATGGGAATCATCCACAATAAAAATCCAGCGGTGATGGTGCGACATAACTTCAACCAAGAGAAATATGTATGCGCTAATCTGGGTGAATGATCATCAATGAGTGCCGAACCATATGATTTGGTGGCAGAGCTATGCCCTCCTCCGATATGAAATTTCTCAGGTGCATAACGTCCACCGCAAAAACCAATGAGCGCTGCCAATAATACGATCGCAGGAAATGGCACATCAAATACAAATACAGCCAAAAAAGAAGCGCCTGCAATCATCCATAAGTAATGATTTTTTAAAGCTCTTGACCCGATACGATGAGCCGCTTGAGCAACAATGACGGCAACAGCTGGCTTGATACCATAAAAGATACCCATCACAACAGGCGTCTCGCCAAAAGCAATATACATCCAAGAAAGTGCTATCAGAATAAAGAGTGATGGCAAAACGAATAGAACGCCAGCTGCAATACCGCCCCTCGTTTGATGCATCAACCAGCCAATATAAACCGCCAACTGCTGAGCCTCAGGTCCTGGCAACACCATGCAATAGTTCAACGCATGTAAAAAACGTTTTTCTGAAATCCAGCGTCGACGTAGAACGAGTTCCGTATGCATCACAGCAATCTGGCCTGCGGGTCCGCCAAAACTAATCCATCCTAACTTCCACCAAAATGCAAAAGCCTGCCAAAAAGTGACCTCGGCAGGCTTATCGCGGGACTGTTCAGTTGTCATTTGGTAGCGGCAGTTTCAGTCAAGTTAGATTTCAACCTTCGCACCCAACTCCACCACTCGATTGGTAGGGATAGAAAAGAAATCTGAAGGCTTGGCAGCGTTTTGATACATCCATGAGAACAACTTCTCTCGCCATAAAGCCATTCCAGGAATAGCTGACGGCACAACGGTATCTCTTGCCAAGAAGAATGATGTCTCCATAGGCTCACAGACAACCTGATATTGAGCAGCTAAAAGCTCCATGATCTGGTTAACATCGGGCGTTTCTTTAAATCCATACATGGCTCTTACCAAATAAATGCCGCCGCCCATATCTTTGAGATTCAAACGGTCTGTATCCTCTACAAAGGGCACATCCCAAACACTAATCTTCAAGAAAATGACGCGCTGATGCAAAACTTGATTATGTTTGAGGTTATGTAACATCGCCACCGGCACATAGTCCACGTGGGCAGTTAAAAATACAGCTGTTCCATTCACCCGAATAGGTTCACTCACCAATAAAGACTGAATGAATGCCTCAAGCGGAATGCCACCTTCAACCGCTTTTTGGCGTAATAGTTTTCTACCCTTATACCAAGTGATCAATAACGTGAAACATAAGATGCCGAGCAATAGGGGGAACCAACCACCTTCTGCAATTTTTAAGACATTGGCCGAAAAGAAAGCGATATCCACAAATAGGAATAAACCAATCACTGCAGCCACCAAGATGGAATTCCATTTCCAAACTACCCGCATCACGATAGCAGCCAGCAAAGTTGTAATCACCATGGTCGTAGTCACAGCAATACCATAGGCTGCAGCTAAATTATTAGATTCTTTAAACGCCAACACTACAGCAATCACCAATATCAACAACATCCAATTAATCGTAGGTATATAAACTTGGCCGACTTCATTATCAGAGGTATAGGAAATTTTCATGCGTGGCACAAAGCCCAACAAGATAGCTTGGCTAGTCATTGAGTAAGCACCAGATATCACTGCCTGAGAGGCAATGACAGTGGCCATAGTTGCCAATACGACTAAAATTAATACATAGGCCTCTGGCACCATCAAGAAGAATGGGTTCGATATGGCCTCAGGGTGCGCCAACAGCATGGCACCTTGTCCAAAGTAATTGATCAATAAACAAGGCATGGTTAAAAAGAACCATGCGTATTGAATCGGCTTGATACCAAAATGCCCCATATCCGCGTACAAAGCTTCTGCACCAGTTAGCACCAAGAAAACTGCGCCTAAAACTATAAAAGCTTGAAATGAGTGCTCGATTAAAAATCGAATGGCATACATCGGATTTGCAGCATACAAAATCGTTGGGTTATCAACGATGTTATAAAAACCCATCGCCGCAAGCACCAAAAACCAAACGACCATAATTGGTCCAAATAAAACACCTACTAGCGCTGTACCTTTTTTCTGAATCAAGAATAAAGCCACAAGAATAATGAGCGTAACAGGAATAACGTATTTACTAAATTGAGATGAAACAACCTCTATGCCTTCCACCGCTGATAAAACAGAAATGGCTGGTGTAATGACTGCATCACCATAAAACATACACGCGCCAAACACACCTAGCATCATAATGAGCAAGGCTCTCTTGGAGTTCGCTGGCACTGTTCTTAAGGCAAGCGCCATCAGAGCCAAGATACCGCCTTCTCCATGATTATTAGCACGCATCACAAATAAAACGTACTTGAGTGACACCACCACCAAGAAAGCCCAGAACACCATAGAGATGATGCCAAATACAGCATCGGTAGAAAACGGAATACCGTGATCAGGACTAAAACACTCCTTTAAAGCATAAAGGGGGCTCGTACCAATATCTCCAAAAACTACACCGATAGCAGCCAACATTAACGCAGGCAAACTTCCTTTTGAATGCTGATGACTGACTATCTCAATCGGACGAAGAATTTTGGATTGGGAGTACTCGGGGTTGCTAAGCGCCATAAAGTAAGTATCTTGTTAGGTTAAGGCATCTTAAAGCCAAATTCTTATGGAATACAAGTCGAGCGCACCACTTTGGTGCTATTTAATTTTTTACCTATTTAGCCTATGCTAAGGTGGAGTCATCGTTCATAAATTGATACGCTATGCTCAACTGGGGTCTACTGCTTGCTCGTCTTATTGGTGCCATTGGGTCATGGATAGATGCTAGCAACCTGCGAAATCGCGTGTTTGAACTAAAAGATGAAAATGAAATCTTGAGAACAGCACTAGAGGATATTCAACGAATGGATCCCGAAGGTCGTTTAGGTTGGCATGCAAAACGCACCATGGATCGATTAAACGGTATCAGCGATTAATCGATGGGTGTATCACTACTAAAGTTATTTCAGTCCTAGCGGCTTTCGAGCCTTACGAGTCTTTTTTGAAAAATGAGTACTAATAACAAAGTAACCGTTAAAAGACTCAACCAGATCAAGGACCAAAATGGGACAGATAGCCCCAAAACGGGTGGTAACGGCGCTGAACATAACCCATCAGCCTTAAAAAACCAATCAAACCAACGTACAACAGTCCATTGATTGATCCAAACCTCTAAAGGATCTAAGCCACAAGAGACCGTCGGGTTATAAATGACCCAAATATGGCGCACGACAACACCAAGACCAAACATTGAGAAAATGACAGCAATGGCACCGAACAATCGTTGCCAGACTTTTGAAAAACAAGCGCCTACACAAGCAATTGCCACCCCTAAGTAAGACAAACGTTGCAAGACACACAAAGGACATGGCGCATATAACTCGCCTCCCCACCCGATGTGCTGTAACCATAAAGCAAAGCTCAGCAAGAGGAGACACAAAGCAGCAAGCGCTAAATAAGTTTTTTTAAGCATGTTCAAATTTTATGATGATTGATCAGAAAAATCATCCTATAAAACATCATTTATAAGGAGCAATGGCCTTGTAAAATATTTTTATAACTCAAACCACTGCTAGCTTGAAAGTTTTCTTGAAAGATTAATTGTCCATTATCCCTATCAAATGATACGGTTTTTAAACGATTATTTTTATTTTCAGAAGCAAAGATACTACGTCCAAGCACTGTCAAAGTTTGATTCGGGTCATAGCTGGCATATAAGTCATCTTCAAGACGCAAGACATCGTAAGTCTGCCCCCATGGATACTTCACAGACTCAACTCTTAGCAAGATCTTACTGTCGCCCTCAGCCAGCACTCCCTGAGTAGTTTTGGTAACAACACAAGTATATGTAGTACTTGTTGTAAAAATTAATTTACTTAGTGCCACTGCGGTAGCAATCGATAAGACAATAAGTACTAAGCTTATTGCCAGTAGTTTCGTGATGTGTTTCATTCAAATTAATCTCTTCAAAGCGTCACGCTTAATCTACAGCATCTATCTTAAGAAATACTTAAGAAAGTCTTAACCTGGTAACGCAAGTCTTATTCAAACGGGATCTATATGGGTCATGACATCAAGCACTGGCAGCTCTTGCATGATTTGATTTCTAGCCGCAAGGGCTATGTCATGGCCTTGTTTAACGGTTGCAGCATGATCAACGTCAATATGAACATCCACCAAAATCATGTCGCCCATTTTTCGCGTTCTCAGCGCATGGAATCCTTTAACGCCCTCAGTTGATTGAATAATCTCTTCAATTCTTTTATGTTCCTCTTCAGAAACCGAGCGATCCATTAAATCGTGTAATGCCTCCCAACTGAAATCCCAACCAGTTTTAGCGACCATCAAACCAACAATCAAAGCGCCAACCGCATCCAAAATAGGATAGCCTAATAAAGCACCAACAATACCGATCGATACGACTAATGAAGATGCGGCATCTGATCTAGCATGCCAAGCGTTAGCCACCAACATGGAAGAACGTACTCGTTTGGCCACAGAAAGCATATACCTAAATAGAAGTTCTTTTGCCAATAATGAGCCGAGTGCCACATAAAGAGCAATGATTTGAATCTGGCCAGATGCCACAGGGTAAATGATTTTATGCCCTGCCTGCCAAAGCATACCTAAGCCAACCACCAGTAAAGATACGCCAAGAAATAAAGAAGCAGCTGTCTCATAACGCTGATGACCATAATGATGATCATCATCTGCTTCTTTGGCACTATGATGATTGGCAAATAGAACAACGAAATCTGCCACCAGATCGGTTAAGGAGTGAATACCATCGGCAATCAAGCCTTGGGAGCCAGAAACAATACCCGCCAGTATCTGAGAAATAGTTAATCCAACGTTAACGATCACGCTAACAAAAGTACTTTTTTTAGCCGCTACCTGTTTGTCAACAGATACTGCTTCATGGTCTTCAATATGTTCAATCATGATGTGATTTTAACTACACAAGCATGTCATTAGCATGTCACACACCAATTTAGACCGTAAAGCTCAAAAAGACGGGGCCGCTTACAGCTCTGTTTTAAGCGTCCCTTTGCCATACATGACTTGATACACGCTGGCTTTAAATTGATCACGCATCAGCATTTGCTCAAATTCTGTCACTGACATCTTAGCGGATGCAGTTTCATAGAGTTTTTCACGTGATTTGTCTGCCATATTGATTTCAGTTCTTTCAAAATAGACATCACCAATCTCTGCAGAATCAGGATCAGGTATGTGGTAGTAGTTACCATCAACAGATTGCTCGGGCAGCTCGTTACTATCGCTGCTATAAATCAAGGTCGCATAGTGATAGACACTACGAATAATGATGGTGTCAGCCCCATTCCTATAGATGGTCGATTCCTCGTAAGCCTTGAAGCAATCGAACTGAATCTTTTTTGAATGAATCATATGAAATGAGGCTAAGTGAGTATCGGATGCTGATGCATCACATCAATCAATCTTTTGACCAAACTCAATTGGACGACGTGTCCCCCTAAATCTACTTGATACATTGCTACCCTTATTTAAAACAGGGCGCAGTATATAGAATAAATAATGAAAACTATATTAATTTTTTATAAATTATTTGGGGGACTGTCAGCAAGTAAATATATATGTCAGGAATCACTTATCGATGTTGATGTGACATCATTTCTTCACGTATTCTTTTCAAATCATCTTGATAATTAGCTGCATCACCATACTCCGAAAATTTCTTGTAGTGCGGATGTGATAAATAAGCGCGCTTTGCATGTTTAATGGGGCACCAATATTGTTCTGTCCTACCGGCAACTTCACGCACAAAGGCAATTAAGCCATTGCCATAAGAGCAGTAGGCACAGTTAATCTTCTCAAAAAGATTCAAATACGCTAAGTGTGCCCGATCAAAAACCATGTAATCGGTGCGCTTAACTTTTTGAATTCCAAATAGCGGAAAGCAAATTAACTGATAAATGGTGACAAAAATATCCAAACATACCAAAGGGAAAATCAGCACATAGATAAAAGGGACTGCCATAAACGACCTTAAATCTGAGCTCCACAAGTACTTCAATAAGCTCATTTTGAATCTTTTTTGCTGCGCCAAGACCTCTTGCTCAAACCGTAGACGCTTTTCTTCAAAATCATGAGACAGATGTTCTGCCTGATGCTTCACCTCTGCTTCCAACTCAGCTTCAAGAGTTCGAATGCGAGTTACGATTTCATCAATTCGACCTGTCATACAAACTCCTTTTATAAAGTTACGGGCTACCTAGACATCCTATAAAGGCCCAGCTTATCTTGATTAAGTGCTAGGCCTTCATCTTACATAGGGAATAATAGCCCGATGGATAATCCTAAGGATCGATCCGAGCGGCTATTCAATCCATGGACATATTCTGGGCTCGCATACCAGCCCAATTTTTTAGTCGGCCAAACCATTAAATCTGCGGAAAAAGCAATGCCGGTCTGCCAATGACTATCACCAGCCCGCACTTTTCGAGACATATTAGGTCCCAGACCAAGACCTAATTCAACAGTTGGCGCTAGTTGGAATGGTTTTTTAAATATTATTTGACTACCCATAACTTGTGGCGATGCGCTGCTCATGTATTGAGCGCCGACTTCAATCTCAAGCTGATGTTCGATCGCTGTAAATTCAACAGCAATGGAACTACCGTAAGTAGTTTTGCCATTAAAAGTACTTTTATCAACGGCTGGCCCCATCAAGAAAATCACTGAAGGTTCTTCATGAGATTCAATCGCGAACACAGACCCAGCAGTCCAAGCACCGATGATGACCGCACCCATCAAGAAATATTTAAGTAAATTCATTGTGATTATTCTATTAATAAAACATTAATTAGCGATGAATTTTAACTATAGCCTACTCATATGTATCAATTGGGTATATAACCCCAATAAACTCTGCAAATTAAATAGCAAAATTTACTTTAATCAGATGAAATAACGATAATAGAGTATGGGTAAACTATTAAAAATCAAAGATATAACTAAGGAATTAGCATGATTCACTTTATCGCCCAATGGGCAGCTACCGCCATTGCCTTATGGGCTAGCAGTTATATTTTCAGCGGCATACGCTTCGAAACCATGTCAGCCCTCGCTATTTCAGCATTGCTACTAGGGTTTGCAAACGCCATTGTGAAACCTGTTTTAGTTGTACTCACCCTACCTTTGACAATTTTTTCCTTTGGTTTATTTTTGCTAGTTATTAATGCGCTAGTTCTGATGCTAACCGCATCACTTGTTCGAGGATTTGAGGTATCTGATTTTGGTACGGCTTTTTTCGCCAGTATATTCATTAGCCTCATCAGCATTTTTATTAATACAGCTTTAGTTGGCGATATCGTTATCAGAAAATTCTGAGCTAACAGAATCCTAATTGGAATGATGCAAGTACTTTTATATTTCTTCATCTGTTTCATCAGCACATCCATTTATGCTGAAGAAACATCGCACACCAATATTGACTACAAACAACTTCAACAACACCATCTCAACAGAATTTCTATACAAAAAAATACTCATTCAGAAATACTTCAAGCTCAATGTAAATACGAGTCCGATATTTCCGAAAAACCTCCCGCCAGAAAAATAGCCCTCACTTTTGATGACGGCCCAATCCCAGGACATACCGAAGATATCCTAGCCATCCTAAAAAAACACCACGCGCCAGCCAGTTTTTTTGTGGTGGGAGAACACGCAAAAGCACATCCTCACCTCATGGATTTAATCACCAGCGATGGTCATCATCGAATTGGCAATCATTCTTGGGATCATCCTAATTTTCATGATCTGAGCATCTCTGAACAAGCTACACAAATCACCAAAACAGAGTCGGTGCTTCTAGAAAAAGAGCCTAAGTTATTTAGATACCCATTTGGCAACTCAAGCTGTGAGAGTAATCAATTTCTACAAGCACACAACTACAAAATTGTTGGGTGGCACATTGATTCCTGTGATTGGGCATTTAGCCAAAATGGTGAAATGAATATAGCAGACCGCGCATTATGTGGGGTTGATCCAGACAACATCGACAACTATGTTCATCATGTTGTTTCAAAAATTAAACAAAGAAACGGTGGCATTGTTTTATTTCATGAGACACATCGTTATAGCATCATGAAATTAGATGAACTCCTGACTCAACTTGAACAAGAGGGTTTTGAGTTTAGCGCCATGTTAGATAATGAGTTTGCTTCATTTTTAAAATAATTAAGCACTCAAATCAAACACCAATACTTCAGCTTCTAGACCGTTTGTCAGATTAATCAGACTTTCATCTTTGAGCATTAAAGCATCTCCGCCCTCTAATTTTTCACCATTGACAGTTAAAGCACCTTTAATTAAATGGATGTATGCCTTGCGTTGAGGATTTATTTCTAAAGTTACGGCTTGTTCACCACTCAATAACCCAGCGTACAACTTAGCATCAGCATTTATTTTTAGTGAACCTTCTGCCCCCTCCAATGAGGCAATTAGTTTTAATTGGCCTAATTTTTCTGATTGGGCCACTGTCATTTGTTGGTACCCAGGTGTCACCCCTTTGGTTTTAGGTTCAATCCAAATTTGCAAGAAATGGGTTTCTTGTCCTTGTGCATGATTAAATTCGCTATGCACCACACCAGAACCTGCACTCATATGCTGCACATCTCCAGGAGGTATTCCCTTCACGTTGCCCATGCTGTCCTGATGAGCCAACTCTCCTGACAAAACATAGCTAATGATTTCCATATCCCGATGCCCGTGCGAGCCAAATCCCTGGTTAGGTTCAATGCGATCTTCGTTAATGACCCGTAAATTTCCCCAACCCATGTAGTTGGGGTCATAGTAATTAGCAAATGAAAATGAATGGAAACTTTTTAACCAGCCATGATCAGCATACCCACGGTCACTAGATTTTCTTAAATACAACATATTTTTTCCTAATTTTTTAAATCTCGCTATTTAGTTCTAACTAGTACTATAATACGAATTCATATCTTTGACCATAAAAATATATGCTAGAAAATTTAATTGAAGATTTATCCCTAAGCTACCGCTTGAGATCTGCAAAAGGACTTGCGCAAGGTTTAGTCATCTTATTGCATGGCGTTGGTAGCAATGAACAATCAATGGCTAGCTTAGCTGCGCTCCTACCAGAAAACCTCCATGTCGTACTTGTGAGGTCCCCCATTCAATTAGGACCATCCTCTTATTGCGCCTTTCAGGTGAACTTCACCGCCAATGGGCCCCAAATTAATGCGGAGGCTGCAGAAAGCAGCCGCTTGTTACTCGTCAATTTCATACCAAAAATTCAGGCGCGACTAGGTATGGTTGCATCTCAAACAGTCATTGCCGGCTTTAGCCAAGGCGGCATTATGTCAGCCAGCTTGGCACTTTCTCATCCTCAATTAATCAGGGGTTTTGCCATTCTGTCGGGTCGCATACTTCCTGAAATAATCCCTTTTATCGCTACAGATAGCCTGCCATTGAAAAAACTTTCTGCACTCGTGCTGCACGGCACAGAAGATGCCACACTACCCATCTCATGGGCAGATAAGAGCATTGCATTGATTGAACAACTAGGCATTCAACTACTTCATCACCGTTACCTAGCCCAACATGAAATCACTGCTGAAATGGCCCAGGATTTTGTTGACTGGACCACGAGCACTCTCAAATAAGACCCATACTTACACCATGAACATCACCCAACAGCACCAACAACATTTTGCAGGGCGCATGCCCACCTGGTACATCCCTCATGGCGGTGGCCCATGCTTTTTTATGGACTGGAATCCCCCTGATGCCTGGGACAAGATGGCTTCTTTTTTAAAAAATTTGGCAGCTACCCTACCCTCTAAACCAACGGGTATCGTCATGGTTTCAGCACACTGGTTAGAGTCAACCGTCAGTATCACTAGCCATCCTCATCCTGAGTTAATTTATGACTACTACGGATTTCCAGAGCACACCTACCAACTTAAATATCCTGCTCCAGGCAGCCCCGTATTAGCCCAAAAGATTGTTAGCCTTTTAGAACTATCGAATATTCCATCTCAACTAGATCCAACAAGAGGGTTCGATCATGGCATGTTTATTCCTATGATGTTATTGTTCCCTAAGGCCGATATTCCTGTTGTGCAACTCTCATTAAATAACAATCTAAACCCAACATCTCAAATCAATATGGGACGCGCCTTAGAACAGTTAAGAGATGAAGGCATCTTAATCATTGGCAGTGGCATGAGTTTTCATAATATGCGTGGCTATGGAGACCCTAGATTTGGGCCCATCTCTGATGAGTTCGATACCTGGTTAACAACCACGGTTGAATCTAAACCCAGTCAGCGTAATCAAGATTTACTGAATTGGGCAGATGCCCCCTCAGCTAGATTGTGCCACCCGCCTCGCCAAGAAGAACATCTACTCCCCTTGATGGTGGCAGCCGGAGCAGCGCCAGCAGATCAAGGCCGTCAAGTGTTTTCAGATCGCGTCCTAGAAACGACTCTGTCTGCGTACACGTTTGGCTAGTAATTGAGGCGCTGCTGTTGCGGGCCACAATCAAGAAACTCGTAAAAAAGCCACTCTGATTCGATTCGGAGTGGCTTTTATTTTTAATGATTATTTATGATTTAAATTGACTAGCTAATTTCAAAATACGCTCACCATACAATCTTGCGGTCTCTAAGTCACCTGGATTAACTTCATCAGCACTCGCATCAGAAGTTGTTTGCATCATAGCCCCAGAAAAAGAACCCACATAATTGACATCGTTACGTTGTGCAGATTTTTTGTTAGAAGGCATTAAGCCAGTTCCAACCCAAACACCTGAGTGTTGCATAGCTAATGTCATGAAATATTGAAGGGTTGATTGCTTATCTCCATTCATGGTGGCTGAATTAGTAAAACCAGCAAAGACCTTATCTTTCCATTCTTGCGTGAACCAAGCTTTAGATGTGGCATCAGCAAATTTCTTAAACTGCCAACTCACTGTACCCATATAAGTCGGAGAGCCAAATACAATGGCATCAGCAGCATTCAATGTCGCCCATTCTTGCTCACTAATATGACCTTCAGCATCAATTGCAATCAGTGCCGCATTAGCTCCTTTTGCCACAGCTTCAGCCTGTTTAACTGTATGCCCATACCCACTATGAAACACCACAACTACTTTTGTCATTTTGATTCTCCTAAATATTAAAAATTACTATTTATTTAATTGCTAACTACTTAACAGCCAATATAGTACTAATTAGTACAAATTGCAGAGGGCTCGTAAATACCCCTATTACCCATGAGGAATAGCAATGTTAATAATTCACTTTCACACCCACCAATACACTGCGCGCCATTTGAGGGGCATACAACCTAATAGTCTCCGGGGTGGTTGAGTAGCGAATATCTTGATTTAGCAAATTAGTAACCTTGATATAGCTGGTCCATGTGGCATTTTCGATGCGCTGCTTATAACTCACCTGAAGATTTAAGAGCTCATAAGCAGGCGTTTTACCCAGCTCAAAATCTGCTAGCTTCGTTTGAGGAAAAGCATGTAAATAGGTTAGCTGAGTGGCCACTTGATTCACATCACGCCGTAACTCAACCCCAACTCTTGGGGCAGGCTGCAAGGGTAAATGACCTCCTGCATCGAAAGTTCCTCGAGTAATATCTCCAAATAATCTCGTTAATAGATCGCTTTCTGCAAAAAAATAACTGAGCTCTGCTTCTGCGCCTTTAATAGTTGCCGGAGCTTGACTGGTCGTCACCACTGAAAAATTACTATTGGCCTGGCTATAGTTGCCTGTATTAATGCCATAGATATAGTTATCAAAATGCATCCAGTACAAATTAGTTTTTGCCTGTAATAATCCAGCAGATTGATAAAGTTTCCACTCGACTGTGTTCACGGTCTCTGATTTCAGATGGGCATTACCCACCATGAAAGTTGCTGTTGAATCATGCGACCCATAACCATAAAGCTCAACAGCTGACGGAGCACGCTGGGATTTTGTATATCCTAATGATGTGCCATAACCAAGGCCCAAGTTCCAATCAGCTAGCATCGCATAAGACCACAAGTTGAATTGGCGATCAATCATAGAACTTGGCATATAAGTACCTGAACTAAAGAGAGGGTCCCCTCCTGCAAATAAGGTATTTTTGTTAGGAGATTGAGTTTGTAACTCATAGCGTGCCCCAGCCGACAACTTCCATGCCTGTAACGCAGACTCTTCTAACCAATAGACCCCCCGAGTATCGGTCTTAGTAGTAGGTACGATGGCTGCATGACCACTACCTATATCCATCGCCTCCAACTGAGATGTTGAGACTTGTACACCCCATTTACCTTTCATTAGCATCCAAGGCTCGTGCTCTAACTCTAGCTTTCCACCAACAGCACGATTAGACCAATGGGTTTGGGGCACACGAGCCACATCCAATTCATCATGACTGTAATCGCTGATTAACAAATTGCCACTTAGCGCTTGAATACCGCTCCATGGATTTTTCGTTAAATGTTCTGCTTGAAAACGAGTCTGAGATTGTTGAATCTGGCTACCTTCCACTGTCGGAACACCATAATCATGTTGCATATGATCAACAGAAATACCGGTATAGCCACTGGAGGTCACATAAGAAACCCCTAACCCCACACTGTCTTGCTTGTTGTAGGAAAGTGGCAATCTATGAGCATATGCTATATCTTGCGGACTATTGGCATTAATTGCCCAGCCTGCGTGAGGCCCCTGCAACTCCGCATAACCAGGAATTTTGTAATCACCTGCATGATCACTATTGGCATCTAAGCGCCAAATCACGGAGTTAGCAGACGATCCTAAATTAACTGATGCTAACTGACGGTTATTGGCGGTTTCATATCCCAAATCGATATCTGCAATCAATTCATGTTGGGCTGTTTTAGCAATACGATGATTGATAACATTAATCAGTCCTCCTGCGATGCTAGATCCGTAGGCCAAAGCAGCAGGCCCTCTTAGCAATTCAACTTCCTTAATCTGCCCCATCGTATTTCCAAGAGCATGGTCCGCCGAAATACCTGAAACATCGGCAATAGATTGCCCATTTTCAAGAATCTGCACCCGAGCACCATCTAAACCTCGAACGACAGGTCTTGAAGCTCCTGATCCATAACCAGTGGCAGAGACACCTAATTCACCACTGAGTAATGAACCCAAGCTCTGATTATTTTTATTACCAAGATCATTAGCTTCCAGCCTTAGGCCTAAGCCACCAATCTGTCGCGCCTCCCGAATCTCTACGGCATCGAGTTGCAAAATATTCGATGAATCCTGAGCCCAGGCATGAACCTGAATAATCGATGCCACCAACATAATGGTGAATCCCACTAACTTCATAACAATTCCTTCAAATAACGATAAATCTCTTTTCCAAGAGTTGATATTTATGCGTGATAAGAAGGTGGGGCACGACTTTGAAAATTGATAGAACAGGGAAGATCCTGGGATTGGGACAATAGATGATTACATATTGTTTGAGCATACTGCTGAAGCAATACTGCATGAGTGTGTCCCACAACAAACATTTGAAGTCCGCCAACCACATGGCAGGTGTCACAATGAGCTTCATCAGATGGCGGGCCATCCTGATTCACACTGTTCGTTTGTGCATGCGTATGGGATATGACATGAGCAACAGCAAACTGTTGGCATGTTAACAATGCCAAAATTATCAATAACTGCGGGAATAGTCGAAATCTGCTCACAGCTATGATTATAAGTCTGAGTCGACTAATCATGCAGAATAGATCTATTAATAACTCATTAGACATTGACCCACATTCGCATAGCAAGCAACATGAATATACAGCCCGCAACTCGATCCAACCAACCACCCATCTTAAAATGGTGGTTAAGGAAATTGGCAATTGAACCAGAAAAATAGGCAATTAAACTGAAAATAATAATTGCTTGAAACATGAAAAAACTACCCAGAATTCCTAGTTGGACAGCAATATTTCCTTCATCAGGAACAACAAATTGCGGCAAGAAAGATAGGAAAAATAATGCCACTTTAGGGTTGATAGAACTAGCTAAGAATCCTTGAAAAAACATCTCTCGCATAGATAGGTGATCTGAGAATGTTGAACCATAGGATCCACCAGTATTTTTATTTAGGATTAATTTCAAGCCGAAATACAGTAAATAAACTCCACCAAATAACTTTAAAAAAGTTAACGCATGTGAAGATGTCACAATTAATGCACTAATACCCGCCATTGCCATCAACGTATGACTCAAACAGCCCAATGCACAACCAGCCCCAAATATCGAACCGTAGCGTCTCCCCTTAGATAAAGAAATGCTTAGCACCATCATATTATCTGGGCCTGGCGTTAACGTAAGAATCACTGCCGTTGTCAAGAAAGCAAAGATTTGATGATACATACCCACGTTGCCACCTCAATATCAGTTAATTCAAATATCTGGTGTCGATACAACCTTTAACTACCTGATAAATTTTCTCCAAATGTTCAGAAAGTAACTTCTCTGTGAGCTTAACATCTCTTACTAACACAGCATTTTTCAAAGCCTCATGATGACCAGAAAAATTTTTGAGAGATAGGTCATGGCCTAACAGACTATGTAAAAAATATTTTTCACACTGACTGTATAAGATACCTATAAATATAACCGACACATCTAATTTGGCGCAGGAGGATAATGCCAAATGAAAATCTTGATACAAAGAGCTCCACGCCTTCAACCACTCAATATCACCATCCAGATTTTGCAGAACTATCTTCTCTTCCAATCTAACAAGTCTATGACACACACTGACAATATGTGACTCCCACTCATCATGACCATATGCAATAGCCGTTTTAATAGCCTCTTTTTCAAGTGTGAATCTTAAATTCAATATCTCACGCAATTCCTCGAGTGATAAACCAGCAACAAATACACCTGTACGTCCTTTATAGGCAAAACGGCTATCCAATAAATTAGCAATCGCAGCGTGGACAACTCCTGTGCTTACTGCATACTTTTTCTTCAAGACCTGCAGGTTTAATTTCGAATTAACTGGAAGTAATCCCTTAGCCATATAGTCTTTGAGGTCCTCAAAAATAAATCTAGCCTGTTTAGATGGCGATTTTCCCAATAAATTTTTTTGACCACCATTATTAATAACTTGGTTTAAAGGTGCATAAGTATTCATACTATTTGCTACTTAATTATTTTTTCTAATATTAATAATTGTTCTAAATCCAACATGAGATGTGCCTAACATCAGATCTTGCGGCTGCCTAGCAGATGGTCGGTACCTCATACAATAATTAGGAGAACAAAGGTGTGAGCCGCCTTTAATAACTAGCTCTACAGGGGGTTTTTGTGAAACATCCAAACTAGGTATTTTCTCGAGAAGCATCTTATGGGTAGAGTGATAAGGCTTATAAATACTTTTGGTTATTTGCCAAACATTACCTGCCATATCAAATAAACCAAAATTATTAGGTGAGAAACAGCCTACGGGGCTGACACCTAAATACCCATCGAGTTCTAAGTTAAGCTTTGGAAACTCCCCCTGCCAAGTATTGGCAAGATATTTACCATCAGGATTGAGTTCACTCCCCCATGCAAAAACCTGCTCACTCAATCCTCCCCTTGCTGCATATTCCCACTGTGCCTCAGTCGGTAAATCATGGCCTCGCCAGCTTGCATATGCTAACGCATCTTCATAAGTAACATGAACCACCGGAAAGTTGTCTTTTCCTTCAATATTACTGTTAGGCCCTTCTGGATGTGACCAATTAGCTCCTTCAGTAAACTGCCAATATCCTGAACGACCTTCAGTAGGCGCATAAAAAACAGCCGAACCTTTTCGTGATTCATGATGGCTAATGGGAATTCCTTTTTCAGCACGAGTGACATATCCAGTAACAGCGACAAATTGAGCAAATTGAGCATTTGTCACATGATGCTTAGACATCCAAAAGTCCTGAACAGCCTCCTGATGAACGGGAGCTTCTTCTTGATAGGCCACATTAGAGCCCATCATAAATCGCCCTCCTCTAATTAATACCAGCTCATCAGCATCAGCGGGAATACCACTGTAGTTCTTACATAACCTACTACTGCTATAGAAATAATCTTTAGCATCTAACCTTCCTGGCGATAACAGAAACCCAATACATAAAGAGCCTGCTGCCACCAAAAAAATAAGTAGCGAGAACTTATAGTTTGAACTAATCAACCTCAATTTATTTTTCTAATAGCGTGTTAAGAGGATCATAAAAACTAGTTGGATGATTAATAACTTCATTTTTAACATCATCAAAATAATTAACTGTATTGGAATAACCAGGTCGATTAGCAATTCCTGGCGCATCTACGATGCGATGCTTTGTAACGTAGCCTTGATAAGCCGCCAATAATTCTTCAACTTTTTCAGGGTATTTTTTAGACACATCATGTTGCTCCCCCCTATCAGCTGACAAATCATATAACTCCCAATCCCCACTACCCCAAGGAGCATTGCTATAAACCAGCTTCCAATCGCCTTTTCTAACGGCTTTTCGACCACCCAATTCCCAGGCCGTTACATGATCTGCAGAATGAACTGCATTGGTACCGCCGGCTAAATATGGGAGCATTGACTTCCCCTCAAGTGGCGCCACTTTTCTTCCTTCATAAACCTCGCCAGGGTGAGCAATACCAGCCAGTTCAAGCACAGTTGGAGCGATATCCGTCACATGAGCAAACTCTTTTTTAACGACGCCATTTTTTTGAAGCAGACTCTTAGGAGGAACTATGATTGTGGGAACAGAAATTCCACCCTCATACTGAAAAGCTTTATACATTTTGAAAGGGGTTGCCCCAACATGTGCCCAACGAGGCCCATACTCAATAAATGAGGTTTTTTTACCAATATTTTCAAGTCGATTATCACGCGATAATCTAGCCCAAGTTCTGGTTTGTCCTTCATCAAGAACCGTGTTACCTTCGGCTCCGTTATCTGACATAAACAAAATGAATGTATTGTCATACTCTCCGATCTTCTTTAGGTAATCGATGACTTTACCAATATTGGTATCCATTGAATCAACCATTGCTGCATAAACAGCCATTCTCTTTGCTTCTTGCTGCTTTACCTCAGGGCTCAACTTGGACCACTCAGGCCATATACCATTACCGCTATCGGCCACCATATCTTTAGGAATTAGGCCGAGAGATTTCATTTTCTTGATTCTTGCATCACGGATTTTGTTATAACCAACCCTGTAGGTTTCTTGATACTTTGCAATCAACTCATCGGGAGCATGTAATGGCCAATGAGGCGCAGTAAATGCTAAATAGCTAAAAAATGGCTTACCATCACCCTGATTTTTACTAATGTATTGAATGGTTTTTTCGGCAAAGAAATCACTCGAATAAAAATGTTCTGTCGGGATATCAACACTCTTTCCATCTTCACGATAAATAGCTCTAGGTGTCTTTTGGGCATCATAGGTAATGATGCCCGTTTGATCAAAGTGCGAAGCACCCCCTTGAACTAAGGCATATGAATACTCAAAACCTCTGGCGGCTGGACTTAACTCTTCTGTAACTCCCAGATGCCACTTACCTACCATGTAGGTGTGATATCCCCCTTGCTGAAGTAATTCTGGAAATGCGACAACATTTTTATTAAGGTAGCCCTCATATCCGGGGTGACCCTTCTGAATTGGATTTAATAACTCCCCCATATTTCCATAGCCAGCTGCATGGTTATCAACACCAGACATCAACATTGCTCTTGTTGGAGAACAAAATGGAGATGCGTAAAAGCTTGTCATCTGTATGCCAGACTTCGCCAACAGATCTAAATTAGGCGTATTAATTTCTCCGCCAAATGAACCTATATCTGAATATCCCAAATCATCAGCCAAGATGACTAATATATTTGGTCTTTTTGGATTGTCTGCAGCGAGCAGATGTCCGCCGGAAAAAATCAGTAACCCACTCAATAGAATTGCTAATTTAGTTTTTCTCATAAACATTCCAATAAATTGGACAAATCAATGTCCATCAAGTTGCATTAATAATCTTGATGGCAGTATTTCATGAGAAAAGGGTTGATCAATTAAGCCTAAAATTTATTTCACGGTGTGAAACTAGATGGCATTTAAAACGAATTTTTTCCTAAATGGGACTTCTCAATTAAGGCGTTCCACCTATAGGAATCCGCTTTAATTAAATCTTTAAACGCCTCAGGCGTTGATTTAGCTGGCAACATACCTAAATCAACAAATCGCTGCTTTAAATCTGGAGAATCCAAGGCTTTATTAATCTCATAATTTAATCGAATGACGATGTTTTTCGAGACTCCTGCCTTGACAACAATTCCCTCCCAACTTCTGGCTTCAAAATTCTGAAAACCTTGCTCAAAAAGACTAGGGACTTTAGGAATAGCGCTTAAACGCTCCCTTGAAACCACACCCAGCGCCTTAAGCTTACCACCCTGAATATAAGGGATTGCAACATTAGCTGACATAAACATGAAATCAATCCTGCCATTAATTAGATCAGGAATAACATGACTAAATTGTGCATAAGGTACATGATTGATCGGCACATTAAATTGATTTTTCAATAACTCCGCCAACAGATGAGCGGGAGAACCGAGCCCTCCAGAACCATAATTCAGGCCCTCTTTTCTAGACTTAGCCAGCTCAATAAGCTCACCTAAATTTTTAGCGGGAAACTGGTTACCTGCGACCAAAATACTATGAGTCCAATTAGTTTGACCAACAGGTTCAATATCATTTAAAAAGTGCGCCTTAACGGATGTTACAAAATGTGGCGCCGTTACAAGAGTCATCGACATGCAATAGATCGTATAGCCGTCTGTAGGCTGTCGCATTAAATCATTTAACCCAACAACCCCTGCAGCACCAACCTTATTTTCAATGTAAACCGTTTGCCCCAGGCTTTTCGTCATTTCATGAGCAACAAATCTAGCCACAATATCAGGTGGAGATCCAGCGCTATGAGGAACAATCATTCTAATGGGCTTCTCCGGCCACTCTCCCGCAATGGCAAATGGGCTTACCAAAATAATCAAGCCAAATAGGAATCGAAAGAACTTCATGTATGAGTAACTATATTTGATAAATGGGCGTATGTATTAAATATACCTAAGTTTGGTAATTCTATAAAAAAATCCCTGTCAGCCATAAAAGACATAACAGGGATGTTAAGGAGACTAGTGTAATTGAGTTAGCGGATTTATACCTTTATTCTTTTAAATATTTCTTGTTTTTAACTAGCAAAGCCGAAAGCGCAGGAATCATGACTACTGCACCAAACATATTCCATAAGAACATAAAAGTTAGCAATAGACCCATATCTGCCTGGAATTTAATATCAGAAAAAATCCAAGTTGAAACACCAAGTGCTAACATCACCCCAGTTAAAGCCACCGCTACTCCTGTTGTTTTAAGAGTTTCAAAATAAGCATCTTTCAAATTTAAACCACGACTTAAAAAATACTCTAGTTTGTTGTAGATATAAATTCCATAATCAACGCCAATGCCAATTCCTAAGGCAATAACAGGTAAGGTGGCTACCTTCACACCCAAACCAAGCTTAGCCATGATTCCTTCACACAATACAGACGTGATATAGAGGGGCACCATAATACAAAGTGTAATCCTCCATGATTTAAATTCCCACAAAACTAGTAAAGCCACTATGCCGTACACCAGGAACAGCATTAAACGCTCGGACTCCTTAATCACGATATTAGTTGCAGCCTCAATACCGGCACTACCCGCTGCCAACTGAAACTGAATATCTTTTGTATTATTTTTTGCAGCAAAGTTTTCTACCGTGTTCACCACAGAAGTCAAGGTCTCTGCCTTGTGATCTTTTAAGAACACAATTAAGGGCAACATTGAACAATCACCATTAAAAAACTCCGCAGGAACCATTCGATGAGCAGAATTAGTGGTAAATCTATTTCTTGAGATAGCTTGCCAACGCAAATCTCCGCCACTTTGTCCAGCCAGAATCTTTTTCATGGTTGTAAACAAAGATGCTGTTGATTCGACACCAGGCAGGCTCTCCAACTCCCATTGAAGCATGTCTACGGAGGCTCCAACAGGGTATGAGCCACACTCACCAGGTACAGTCTTAACCATCACAACAAATACATCAGAGCTTGTGGAGTAATTAGAAGAGATAAAAGCGTTATCTAAGTTGTATCTAGATTCAACTCTTAACTCAGAAGCTCCTGGATCTAAGTCGCCAATTTTGAGATCGCGGCTCATGACAAATCCACCAATAAAAATAACTGTAGATAAGCCAACAGCCCACCAAGCCATTTTTGGCTCAGCAAATCGCGATAGGCTCATTGCCCAACCGTAAGACCCAGCCATTCTCTTTTGCTGTCTACGAATGCCTGCAGGACTTACATCCAAATAAGACATCAGTATGGGAAGCAAGAACATTTTGGTAAAAATAATCACAGCAACACCGACACTAGCGCCAATTGCCAATTCTCTAATAACTCCGATATCAATCACTAACAGCGTTGAAAATCCTACTGCATCACACAAGAGTGCAATGGTTCCCGGAATAAATAACACCCTAAAAGTTGAAATAGCTGATTCAATCGCAGTTTTACCAGCCACCCTCTCAGAGGCCATTGTGCTGATATTTTGTACGGCATGACTCACACCAATAGCAAACGTTAAAAATGGCACAAGAATTGAATAAGGATCCAAACCAAACCCAAGCATGCTAACGATACCCAATTGCCACACAACCGCCAAACTACAGCAGAAAATAGTAGCAAACGTACTCCGCCAACACCTAGAGTAAAACAACAAAACTAAAACAGTAAGAATAAAGGTAGCTGCAAAAAATAAGGCAATAGCCTGAGCACCCTCAATTAAATCGCCAACCACCTTAGCAAAACCAGTCATGTGAATCTTAATATCATTCTTTTGATATTTATTCCTGACTAGCGTTTCAAGACGTTGGGATAATTGACTGTAATCAAGCTTCTCCCCAGTTTGCGGATCAGACTCTAATAATGGAGCCAAGATCACTGCAGAACGATGGTTATTAGCAACTAATGTCCCGACAATACCGGCTCTAGAAATATTAGTTTTAATCTCGTCAATTTTCTCGCGGGAACCATCAAAATTTTGGGGAACAATTTGACCCGTCATCAAACCATCTTCAACAACCTCTACCCAAATCACATTAGGCGTCCATACAGACTTCAGACCTGCACGATCAACCCCGGGAATATAAAATACCTCATCCGTGACTTCTTTCAAGGTTTGTAGAAACTCTTTATTGTAGATATCACCCTTGGTATTTTCTACAGAAATGCGAATGACATTTCCTAAAGGTCTCAGCTCATTTTCATACTTTAAGTAATTAGCAATATAAGGATGGTTTGATGGCACCATCTTCTGAAAACTTGCGTCTGGCTTTAACTGAAGTGCGAAATAAGCAAAAACAACTGTTACCAATAAAAATAAAATTAATGCTGGCAACCTAAAAACCGTAAATTTTTCCTCAAAAAACTTTTCTAATGCATGCAACTTCTGATGATGTTGAAGGTCAACATCATGCAATGGGCTTGATTCCTTATCTGGTTTACTCATAATGAATTACTTTTTTAAATCTATTTTCAATAAAGATAGGCCGCCTATCCCACCAACTAATAAGGCAGGCTCAGGCGAGGCAACTGGGAGCAGGGCTGCAATTGGCTTACCCTGTGGTAACTGTTCCACCTTAAAGGTCTGACCTCCATCGCGGCTAACCAACTGACGACGATCACCTGAAAATATTGTGATGTTGTTATCGCTAGCAATGGCACTGATTAAAGATTTATTTGTTAATTTTGGTAGCGGTTTCCAAGAACGCCCTTCGAAATCTGCCTGGAATAAATGACCTGCAAATCCATAGGCAATAAGCTTAGATGTTTTGGGGATGGAAACTACCCCATAAATATAGCCCTCATACCCCGTATCCAGGGAATTCCATGACATCCCATGATCCTTGGATAGCCAAATCTTCCCCTGCTCTCCAGTAATAACCAAACGACCATCAATCAGCATAGCAATGCTATTAAAGTGGAAGTTATCTGGATTTGAGATCCTAGCCCCTAAATATGCCCAACTCTCGCCGCCATTTTTAGTGCCGAAAATTTGACCAAAAGAACCTACAGCCAAACCTTCTAAGTTATTTTTAAACCAAACCCCTAATAGCGGACGTGAAGGGCCAAACTCGGCACCAGCCTTAATATCCTCAACAGCTAACTGCAGAGACTCAATCTCAGCCATTAATTGGTCTTTAATGGATGCACTTAAATTTGGTTTGTCTAGTTGGACTTTCTTTTCATTGAGCTTTGCCACCGACTCTATCTGTATCAGTCTATTCGCATCATTACCATCAAACTGTTTAACCCAAGTTAATCCAGCATCCTTGGTCGCCAAGATCACGCCATCATGTCCCACCGCCCAGCCATATTGATCCGTTGAAAAATAAATAGCAGTTATCGTGATAGATACGGGAACCTTTGACTGCTGCCAAGTTGTACCTTGATCATCTGAATAAAGAATAATTCCCCTCTCTCCGGCAGCTAATAAACGATGTCCAGCTTTAGCAAGAGAAAGAATTAAGCCTTTGCTGGCTTTAGGGGAAATAATTGCAGGGGTTTTTAATAAATCAACCTCTCCAAATGAAAGAGAAGCATATGTCATACCAAGCAAGACACATGGAATTGCAATAAATATTTTTTTAAATTTAAACATAAAAAGTTAGAGCGTTATAGATATTAAAAAAATGGGGCAAACCATTAAGCTCACCCCACTTCTATTAATTGCCCTGACGTCGTAATGCATCTGTTGTGAAATTATTCAAACTATATTTTTGACCAAACTTCATTGGCTTTTCTTCATTCACCAAATCTGTCACAACATATCTTCTAGCTTGTAAATCGTACATTACATGCGCGATATCCCATGTCATTTGGGCATCGTAATAAGGCATGTTGTGCATCTCACGAACACGCCACAATTCACCTCGACCATCGTAATGGTCAGCGTGAGCCAATGACCAAGAGTCTTCATCAAAGTACATCGTACGCTTTGCATAAACGTGTCTCATACCAGGCTTTAATGTTGCTTCCACAACCCATACACGATGCATTTCATAACGAATATCATCTGGATTCATATTGGTTGGCAAAATGATGTCTTTGTACTTCAAAGCACGATCACTTAATTTAAAGTTGTTATAAGAGATGATCATTTCCTTCTTACCCACCAACTTCCAGTTGTATCTTTCTGCTGAACCAAAGAAACCAAAGCGATCGTCTACAGTCCTTAAGCCGTCAGATCCAATACCAGGAGAGTCATGAGAAATCTGAGGAGCCCTTAATACGCGGCGACTACCTGGGTTATAAACCCAAGTTGAGCGACTTTCCTTCGCATGATCAATCACCTCATGCATCAAAATACCCTCACCTGCAACACTAGATGGGCCAGTAATCTTACCTAGATAGTAAAAAACTCGATTAGCATCAGCACCTTCTAAAGCATTAGGGGAAACCATTGTTTCAGTTCTAGTCACTGGCGTAAATAAACCGTTACTCTGGACAGGAATCTCAGCATTTGACCGGGTCCATGAGTCTCCAAAATATCGGAGGATATGGTTAGATAAAACTTCTAAACCCGTCTTTGGTACTGGGAAAGGCACTGTGCTTTTTTCACGATTTGTCAGACCACCACCCTCTGTCAACTTAATCTTTGCCCCCTCAGTTTTAATAGCATCATATAGCCCCTGAGGTAATGATGAAGTTCGATGAGATGGGTAAACATTAATCTTATAACTTGGATAACGTTTAAGCATTTCGATTTGACCCGGCGCTAATTTATCTTTGTACTGATCTGCATTGGCACCAGTAATGACAAATAGTGGCTTTTCAGAAGCAAATGGGTTTGCATAGCCTTTACTAATATCGAAGTTTGCAGGAGGTTTTGTCAAACCTCCTGTCCAAGCAGGAATACTGCCATCTTTATTTTGAGATCGCTCAGCACCAACTGGCGTTAAGTCTTTATCTAAGCGAGTCACTTCATCAGCAGTCATTTCTGCATGGGCAATACTGGCCAATAATCCAACTGCTAATGAAATTAGCGTTTTATTAAATTTAAATTTTGACATCAAGAAATTCTCCTGCGATTATTAATTAAAAGTTCACGCCAACAACCGCTGAATAGAAGTCTCTATCACGGAAAATGTCGTATTTAGCGCTACGATTGAAATGATTCATACTTAAATCCGCATAGTACTTACCTAAGTAATCAAATCGTGCACCTAACCCCAATGCTTTACGGTCTTTTACAAAAGTACCATCTGCTGAATACCCACTAACATCATGAGAGAAAAATAAGCGTGGTTTGACATTAACGCCAGCGAATAGGTTTGGATAACTTAACTCAAACTGCCCTCTGTATCCCCAAGCATTCTTAGTAGCAAAACCATCGTTCTCACAATTTGTCATAGCTGCAGGATTACATGCCAATGTAGAGGTTGCTGCTTGGCCAAATACAAATCCTCTGCCATAACGAATCGAAGTCATAGGGTCCCCAATACCAGACCAATGCTGATAGGCCACCTCCCCCACAAAACTTAGGCTTTCAGCAGCCATGATGTTGGGGAATGATTTCACAGTTGACAACTGAATTTGATCCTTATCCAACAGGCCATACCCATTAAACAATGTACCTTGATTACGAACTGTTGTTTTTAAATAGGCTAATGGCCCCAATCCAGTTGGTGAAGCACCACCACCTACTGCGCCAAGGAGTAAATCTGGTCCATTAATTTGCACTGGCAAATCTTTGGTATGACTAGCTTCGCCAGCTAGAGCCCATCCACCAATATTTGTAGACATACTCAATCCAATAACCTGAATATCCTTCGCTGAATAATCCCAAACATATTCAATTCGGTTATTACCACTTGCATAAAAAGATCCAGGCGTAGTGCTACCGTTAAATAAGATACTTAAAATAGGGCTACGTTGGTTATAGTTAACGTAATAGGCACCAAATTCAGTTGATAACGCAGGAGAGAAATATCTGCCAGCGACACCCCACTGCCCAGAATCTTTACCATTCACTGTTCCACCGTTGTTCATAATGGCATTTACACCACCAGCAACACCACCACCAACATAGTTTCTGTAGCTTGACTGAGTTTGGAGTGGTCCAGCAGCAACTACAGCACCAGCATCTGAACAGTTATACGTATTGACCGTACCCCAATAGGTACCACAACCATCTAATATGTTTTTCTTCCAGTCAAACTGATAAAAGGCCTCTAAGCTTGTATTTTCAGCAACACCTAAATTAAATGAAATTTGTGGAATAGGTAGAAGCACTTCCTTAACCTGAGTACCAGGTTTTCTTGCTGCTGATAAATCAAATGCATTAAATTGATTCACGCCACCTGATATGAATAAACTCTCACCCCAGTTAACTACCTGATTGCCTAACTTAACTGTTAACGGCTTGTCATTCGCAACAAATGTATTCATCGATACATATGCATCTAATAATGCAGTTCCAGAAAATTTCGATAACGCGTCAAAACTTGAGTCATTCAGCTTAGCACCAGCTTGATAGCCATTAGCTGAGTTGCCATTTGGTACACCATTGTTTGCTAATTGGTAGTCATGCCATGCTTTAGCTCTTACAAATAACCCATAGTTATCTTTTTTAAGGTCTACTTCACCAATAACTTTAGCAATCGTAGAAAAAGCATCACCCTTTTTGAAGTTCAAATTACCATCATCTTGTGCGCCATGCCCCGTACCTGCCGTCGTTGCACCTGTACCGCCATTACCGGCCATAATCAAACTTGAGTCAGCATCTTTTGCGCGAATATTAGTACCCAACGATGCGTTCACTGACCAACGACCCTCGACCCCGTTATCCATCACGAATTCACCAGCTTGAGCGCTGCCGGCAACAAATAAAGTCGCAATCAAAGCACCAATCGGATGCAACTTGAATTTTTTATCTACTTTCATATCTCGACCCCTAAAAATTTTTACAGGGCGAGTATTTCATGCAGAAAGATGATTATTTCGAGATTCGAAAGATGTTTCACCTGGTAAAACTTTGTGGCCAGGCAAGGGTTTCAATAGCACTATGGTTAACCCTTAGGAAGCTTTTTATCAACCTCCCCTAAGGCTTCTGCGATGAGGTTTGCAGTCTTTTTAAAAATTTCCAAATGATCATTAATAATTTTTTGATGCAGCTTATATTTTCTTGGCCACACCAATGAAATACATCCAAAAATCTTATTTCGACTCAACAGCGGAACCGATATTGCATCAAAACCATCATCAAAATCGCTAATATCTTCAACACCACCTCCAAAATACTGATCTCGACGCCCATAAGAGTTTTTCCTTGTTTCATTAATAATAGTAGGAAGCTCTCTTTTAAAAACAATTTTTGACCGGGCATTAACAGGGGGAGTTTTTTGATAATAATTAATTATTTTTTTTCTCTCGGCTTCACTGCAATTGGCCAAATAAGCCCTACCGGGAGCAGACAAGAAAATATCAACCTCATACCCTGAGGTATACCTTGGATTTAGACCAATAGAAGATGAACGCCGTGTTGTCTCGAGTAAAAGCATGGTGTTTTTACTAAACACCAACATATCCGACGGCCAAAGCACAACCCTTTGTAATTCTTGCAAAAATGGTGTTGCAACGGCCGCATAAGCCATCTGCTTTTCGGTATAAACGCCTGCCACCCCACTAAAAGGCAAACGCTGATATTGATTGTCGATAAAAGATCGTCGAATAACTCCTTCATTCTGAAAGGTCTGTAAGATTCTAAGCAAAGTTGCCTTATCTATACCTGTAGCCAAGTGAATGTCACGCAGAGAATGGTTCCCTGCATCGATAGCTCTAATAGTAGCAATGGCTCGCTCAAGAACTCGGATGGTTTTCATAGTTGTATTCTAGACTCAGAACTGATTCCAATCAGAAATCCTGAGATAGCTAGATAAAGACCCCTATTTCTTCTAACAAGAAAAAAGCCCACCGAAGTGGGCTAAAAGTATGCGTTTTAACGACATACGAGGAGACTACAACTGCAGATTCGCAGAATAAAAGCGCATATAAAAAACTGTCATGAAGACTGTTCGCATATGCACGATGACTAAACAAATCTCCATCAGATACTAAGAAATCTGATTGATCATGGCTATATCACTTTAGTATTAGTCTTAATGGGTTAACCCAATCAACCGAATATTTCATGTAGCACTAAAGTATTAGCTAAAAATGATTCTCGGCTGTCATAATCTGAAATGATAGAAATTTAACCAATATAAACAATAGGATGCCTAAATGGAATCCATGTCCGTATTAATTGTTGATGATCACCCCGTCTATCGAGATGCGCTTCATCAATTTTTAGCAAGAAAATTCGCATCTTCTACAACCGGAATATTTTCCGCAAAATCTATTTCAGAAGGCCTCAAAGTAGTCAAAGAGGCATCCTCTGCTTGGGTTGTTCTTTTAGATCTTCTCGTCCCAGATTCAAAAGATGAATTTGATGGCATTGCGCAATTCAAAGAACAAAATAATGTCAGGGCTATTGCAGCTATTTCTGGGTTAGAAAAATCTGTTATCGAACAAGCTTGCCTTGATGCTGGCTGTGCTATTTTCATATCTAAAAATAGTGAATCCTCCCAAATTTATGAGAGCCTCTGTCAATTAATGGGCCATGCGCCTAGCAATTCTGAGATAGACCAGTTAACCACACGACAAAAAGAAATTCTTAGCCATATCTCAGAGGGCCATTCAAACAAAATGATCGCTTATTCCTTAGAAATTAGCGAACAAACCGTTAAAGTGCATTTGGGAGAGATCTTCAAAAAGCTCAAGGTTTTTAACCGGACTCAAGCAGTCATAAAAGCCAAAGAGAATGGTTGGTTTTGAGAATGACCCACGAACCCATCAAGCAAGACAACCCCTTGCTACTCGAAGAAAAATATTTATTTCTTCAAACTGCTTCTAAAACAAATACGTTTGGCACGATTATTGGGCCACTATTAACCGCCGCCCTACTCACTCAAGATGCTGATATAACCAGGCTATCTTTCTGGCTCATAGCCATGACTGTCTCAGTACTCTTTCGAATTTATATGGTCTTCGTTAGAAATGCGGACCCTACTATTCCAACCACTAAAAAGATCTCCAATCTCACTTGGGGTGTCTTTATGGTGACATCCAGTTGGGGCTTAGGCTGGATTATTTTGGTTCCCACCTTAACATTTAATTTGCAGTGCCTTTTCCTACTCATGAGCTCAACAGCTATTTTTGTAGGTCTATATGGTTACTCAATTCACCGCCCAACATTTTTAGCTTTTATATTACCTATTCTGATTTGCCAATTTGTCATCTCACTCATACCGCCCTTTATATTTTCTTGGCCAATTCTGTTGGGTGAGTTTGCGTTTTCAATGTATACATTGAAGATGTCATCCTATTTCTCAGAATCATGGATCAAAACTGTTACGCTGCAAATTCAAAATCAGATTCTTAATAAGAGCCTAGAACAAGAGTACAACTCTGCGATCGCTGCGAATGTCGCCAAATCGAAATTTATTTCTACCGCCAGCCACGATCTGAGACAACCACTGCATGCCGTCAATATTTACCTAGATTTATTTGAAACCAAATTTTTTACACCTAACGACCAATCAAATCTAATACAAATCAAAAAAAGCATCAATTCACTCAATTCGATGTTCAATTCTTTACTAGATTTAAGCAAACTAGACTCTGAGCCATCAGACACCTTATCAAAACCTTTTGAAATTGAAGATCTAGTCAAAGTTCTATCCAGCACGTATGCACCCATTGCTGCGAGTAAAAACTTAGCCCTTAAGTTCAACTACGAAAGCTGCATGGTTGCAGGTAATACTCTGATACTTCAGCAAGTGTTAGGTAATTTAATCACGAATGCCATTCAATATACGACCCAAGGTGAAGTGGTTGTGAATATGATATCGGCAAATAATTGCCTCAAGATGACCGTATCAGACACAGGTTGCGGCATTGATTCAAACTTATTGGATCATATTTTTGATGAATTTTTCAGAGTAGATGCTACGCGCAACATGCATGATGGTCTTGGTCTTGGTCTATCTATCGTAAAACGCCTCTGCAAAATGACTCATGCAAGCATCTCTCTTCAATCATCTATTGGCGTTGGTACAACCTTTGAGATTCAAACCATTTATCAAACATCCTCTTTACCAGATGAGAAAAAAGATCTGCAAGAGAGCTCATCTTCAGAACACCTGAAATCACAAGATGAATTATTTACCTCAAAATGCATCGCTGTTTTTGAAGATGATCTATCTATACTCAACGCCTATGAGAAGGCATTAACTCAAAATGGATTTTCAGTACTCATCTTGTCAGAAGATCACGATGAGTTAGCGGAACAACTTGCAAAAATTAATCGCATTGATTGCATCTTGAGCGATTACAGACTTAAAAAGACAACAGGTGATATTGTTATTCAGCAATTACGTGATAGCTACGGCATCGACATCCCTGCAATCATCATTACAGCGGATACCTCCCCTCAACACATTCAACTATTCAAGCAATTGAATATTCACGTTTTCTACAAACCTGTTAGCTATGTTGACATCGTCACGTCCATTGAATCCATACTTATTTAACTATTAGCCCAATCCTATGAAAAACACCTTAAAAATTTCTTGTTTTACTTTTGCGATGGCGTTTGCCATCAATGCAAATGCCCAATCCACCGAACACACGTGGAGCGGTCTATACGGTCAACTTGGTTTTTTGGGCTATGGCAGCTATATGCCCAAACAATCATCGGGTACGACAACGGCATTCAACAGTCCTATTCCAACGGTATTTCGCGCTAATCGCATCAATGGTTATATCGGCAACATATCCCTAGGGTATAACTACGAAATCAACCCTCAGTTCTTGTTAGGCCTTGGCTCTACGCTTTACCCAGGGACATCTAAAACCGCCCCTACTCAAGCGTCAACCCCTTTGGGATCTACACATGGCACCTATAGCATTGCTGATATTTATAGCATTTACCTAACGCCAGCTTATGCCCTCAACCAACAACAATTAGTTTATGGAAAAATTGGTTATACAGAAGCCACAACCCACTCTAGTGCTCAAGGTAATCTGATGGGTAATTTTTCTGAGCAAACTAGCCATATCCATGGCATGGTATACGGCTTGGGATACAAGCAGGTGATTGCTGGTTCGATTTATGCTTTTGGGGAGGTTAACTATGCAATCGACAAACCGAAGCATGTCTCTATTACCACCAATGATAACTTGATCATCAATTCAACAGCAAAGGCCTCTGGATACGACTTCATCCTTGGTATAGGCTATCACTTTTAACACCGATATTTAACGCTCACTCAATACAGCTTGAATCTGCACAGTTTCAAGCTGTATTGACTTTATTAGTCCCCAGAACTAACGACATTACCCATAGTGTCTAACTTAGACTTATAGGCGCCCAATATCTTTTGAGCAACATCTGACTGGTCAAGTGCTGAGGCACTCATGATGCCAGCAAAAAAAGCAAACGCTGCCACAAGTAAATATTTAACGAACATATTCATTGATTTCCCTTAATAAATTAAATGCAATTCTTCACAAGTGTGAGCATCTTAATTTAGGAAGAGAAATAAAAATAATGTACTTTAGTTCTAATTCACCCCTCACTACAACTAAAGTAGTAGCCAGGTGATGCTTAAGGATGCTGACTAAGAAGCACCCCAAAGATTAGTTTATTTAGGTAATTTATCTCTGGTCCATTCAGATGCTTTTTTAAGGTCATCCCCAAGGCCAGATACCGTATTGCATGCAGTTAATGACAAGATCACTGCAAGCATTAAAAATATTTTAGTTGTTTTCATATAGAACTCCTTAATATCAATGATAGACCCAATCCAGAAATCTTGAATCTATCTTCCCCTACTTAGCAATACCACCAATATTCATGCATAGATAGTTAAACTGATACTGCAATTCCACCACTAAAGAAACTTGTGGATTTTATTTAAGCTTGATTAAATAATTGCTCACCATTGCTATCAAAAATTTCAATCTGAACAGGTATATGTGGATTGATACTTGAAGAAACTGTGCAAAATTCTTGGAACTGCCCTAAAACACGGTCTAGATTATCTAAAGATTCAGCAGAAACTCCTAGATTTATTTGTACATTAATCGATAAGACGCGTAAGCGATTTTCAGAGTTTCTACCTACATTACAGCTAGCGATCGTCTCGATGGGCGAAGGGTCTTGTTTAAATTTTTTGAGTGCAAATATCAGCGAATCCGATAAACAATTAGCTACAGCAGCTGCTAACAATTGAGCTGGACTTGGTCCCGCAGAATGCCCTAATGGAGGAGGCTCATCTGCTAGAAAAGGGGGCAACTCAGAACTAAAATGAATAGCGAACTTAAAATCCTCTTGCTGAACTAACTTGACAGTAGGCATACCAGTCATATGAAAACTCCTTAAGATTATTTAGCCAAGTTTAAGTGAGCCTAACAAAATTTAACTTGATCTAACTCAAATATTGGGTAAGCCAACTGATTAGTTAATCTTTCTGTCAACTATTTGAGCTCGAGGATTGTTGTATTTATAAGCACCCCAATATTCTTCATTGGAATATTGTGATACTTCCATGGCAGTTGATACAGCATTTAATGCCGCTTTCAAAAATTGAGCTTGCAAGTGGCTTTTTGCTGCCCCTAATAAATTCTTTTCCCACGGCGGAACTTGGCCAAATGCCTCATGAAAAGCATCTTCTAAATCATCTATTAAATATAAAAGATCTTCTTGATGATTCTCATAGCCCTCGCTTAGCGCCTCATCTAGATCAATCACTCTGTCCCATAATTCATCAAACATCACGATATTTCCTCATATTGGTGATTCCTAGTTATAAATAATCATCAGGTGTCTCAGCTAAAGTATCCTGAACGACATGAGGCAGGCGAGTCATATTAGGTAATTTGAGGCTTAGATAGATGGCAAGCACTGCAATCACCATAGCCACCCACAATGCCAAATGAATGCCACTGATTAAATATAAGCGGGCCTGCTCCAATAAGGCACTGGCATCAATCCCTAGATTTTTTATCAACTCAAACAACTTAACCTGATCCATCTCACGAACCAAAATTTGTGGCGTATGAAACAAATCTTTAACTTGAGGGTCCGTTATATTTAAATCATTAAAGTGTTGATTAATAGATTGAGCAAAAGACAAATTGACAAATAGTCCCCCAATGCTTGCCCCAAACATACTCCCGACTGTTCTTAAGGTCTGAACAAGAGCCGATGAAGACCCTAAGTCAGCCCTCGCTACTGAGGCTTGCATTTGCAAGGTCAAGTTTGGAATTTGAAAACCAAATCCAAGACCGCAAAAAGCACAAGCCAACGCCAAGTAAATATTGCTAGTTTCTTGGTTGGCTTGAGTGAGCATGGCCAAACCTAACATCAGTAGCCCAACACCCGCCGAATAAATAAAACGCGTATTTTTAATACGAATCAGAATTCGACCATTAACGATGCTTCCAATCGTAATTCCAACTAAGATAGGCGTCACTATTGCACCGGATACTTTCGGTGATAAGGAGAATCCAGCCTGTAATAAAAGTGGCATGTAGAAAACCAATATGAATAACATCATCCCACTCAAAAATGACAATATTGAGAGCAGCTTAACAGTTGAATGTTCTAGCAGATGTGGCGGCATGATAGGTCTCTGACTTTGAATCTGATGCCGATAAAATAAATACGCCAATAAAACAGACATCAAAACAAGCGCCCAAAGCATTGGGTTGAGAAAGCCTAATGAAGCGCCCAGCTCAGAGGTAATCAATAATGTGAATAAGGCTAGAACTAAGAGCAAAACACCTAGCCAATCTAAGCCTGACTTCTCAGAGTCGTGATGGACAATGAGTGGTAAATATTTCCACACCATCACCCATGCAAGAAACCCAACGGGCAAATTAACAAAAAATACACTTCGCCAGCCCCAGTGCTCCGTCATAACACCACCTAATGCAGGGCCAATGGCAGAAGCAATCCCAAATGAAGAGGACAGCATAATTTGCCATCGCACACGCTCTTTTAAATTTGGAAACAAATCAGGGACACACGCAAAAGCTGATCCTACCAACATGCCACCTCCAGCTCCCTGCAATGCCCTAGCAATCACCAACTGGAGCATGGAAGTAGCTAAACCACAAAAACCGGAAGCCAGGGTGAATAGAACAATCGCACCAATAAGAAAAGGTTTTCTGCCATGGATATCACCTAAACGGCCAATGATTGGAATAAAAATAGCATTGGTTAATAGATAAATCGCTGCGATCCAAGGGTATAAATCGTAACCTTTTAGATCAGCAACAATACTCGGTAAAGCAGTTCCAACAACGGTTTGATCTAGGGCAATCAAAATAATGACTAAAGATATGCCCAACATAGCAGCAACAGGGTGGCGTTTCATAAAAATACTAGACCTATATGTAGATATTGCCAACTCAAGAAATATTGATTTTAAAGCAGCATCACTGATGCTGCCATGATTGGGCTAAAAGTCTTGAAAATATGAAAACTAAGGGCTCGCTCAGGCTAACATGACGCCCAATTGCCAGTGGCATGAAACATCCATATCCCTAACTAGCTATGGGCAATTGATCCCATAAAGTTGTATAAGCTTTTGACTTGTTGCCAGAACGCATTTGCCATGGCTGCTTAGTGCCTGCCCTAGCTGTTCTAACAGTATTCATACCAAAGCGTTGATTGATCTTATCTAGTGCACCCATTAACTGAGTAGACTTGCCTTTAGCGTCCATATCTTCAAATAACGATCCTTGCTCTGTAGGCTTATCTGAAATTAAAGCGAGCATGACCCCTGCTTTCTTATAGCGGTAGCCTTTCTTGTAGATCTTTTTCAATCCCACCATGGCTGCATCAGTTAACTGCAAGGTGTTATCGGTTGTATCCGGCAAGGGTAGAAAGATACTTTGGCTATATTGAGGCTCATTCAGTTTATGAGGATTAGTTTGTATATAAACCTGTATGGCTCCTGTAATCGCATTTTGTGCCCTGAGCTTTTCTGCTGCTCGAGCCACATGAGTAGCAACTGATTCAGCTAACTCTTCTAGGCTTGTGACTAATTTACCAAAACTACGAGAAGCAATAATCTGCTGCTTAGGCGGATCAATCTCTTCTAGCTTTAGACAAGAGACCCCACGTAGTTCATAACAAATCCGCTCCATCACTACACCAAACTGCAAACGGATGTATTGTGGTGATGCTTGGCTAAGATCTAATACGGTTTGTATATTGAGTTGGTATAGCTTCTTGGCCATGTTTCTACCAATACCCCATACATCACTGACATCGATCTCACTCATCCATCGATACAGGCTTTCTCTAGACATGGTGGAGATATCACAGACGCCACCCAAGTGAGGATTCTTCTTGGCAATATGGTTAGCGAATTTAGCTAGAGTCTTAGTTGATCCAATACCTACACAGACAGGCAATCCCAGCCAGTCTTTCATACGCTCCTTCATTTGGCGTCCCATGGCATCTGTGCCACCATACAAATGAGCGACAGACTCAATTCTTAGAAAGCTTTCATCAATGCTGTAAACCTCTAAATGAGGTGTAAAGTCTTTTAATACGGTCACCACTCTATTACTGATATCCCCATATAAGGCGTAATTCGATGAGAGCGCCTGAATGCCATGTTGCCTAGCGATATCTCTCATCTTGAACCAGGGCGTCCCCATCTTGACACCTAAGTCTTTCACCTCTGAGCTACGAGCCACAGCACAGCCATCATTGTTAGAAAGTACCACCATGGGCACGTTCTCTAGCTTAGGCTGAAACAACCTCTCACAAGACACATAGAAGTTATTAACATCAACTAGAGCAAATAGCGGACTCATCGATCACTCTTTGAGGTGTACTTACGAACCACGCCAATGACCACTCCCCATATTTGGAGTTCATGACCTTCTGTAAACGTAATGGGTTGATAGTCTGGATTCTCAGGACGCAATTCAATGCGTCCCCGATATTTGTATAAACGCTTAATGGTGTATTCACCATCCACAACCGCTACAACGATATCGTTATGTTTGGCTTTTAAGGCTTTATCAACAACCACCTTATCGCCATCATGGATGCCAGCCACAATCATTGATTCACCTCTCACAGTAAACATGAAAGTGGCTGGCTTATTCTGTACGAGATAGTTATTAAGATCTAAACCATCTTCTACGTAATCCCCTGCTGGACTTGGGAATCCCGCTGAAATTCGGTGTGACAACAACTTCAGCTCATAACTAGCCAAATCCCCTGCCAAGGCTTGTGGCTCTTGGTTTAAAGAGATTGAATGGTTAAAGTTTAATAGTTGATGATTCATATAATACTGTATATATGTACAGTATACATAAATCTATAAAAATAAAAAAGCCACTCCGAAAAGTGGCTTGAGAATTACCTAAGAATATTGGGATGCCCAATAAACTACAGATCATTATTGGAGAAATAAGTCTCTTTAATCTTAAGTGCTACAAACACTAAACCGACCATAATAGGCACCTCAACAAGCGGGCCTATAACGGCCGCAAACGCAGCACCCGAATTAATCCCAAATACGGCTATTGCTACCGCAATTGCTAATTCAAAGTTGTTGCTTGCTGCCGTAAAAGATAAGGTACAGCACCGCTTGTAATCAACCTTCATCCTGCCAGTAATGAAAAAGGTTAATACGAACATCACTACAAAGTAGATAAGTAAAGGTATCGCAATCGTCACCACATCCATAGGTAATTGCAGTATCAACTTCCCTTTTAAGCTAAACATAACGATGATCGTAAACAACAAAGCAATCAAAGTAATCTTCCCAATTTTTGGCAAAAATGTATCTTGATACCAGTCTTTACTCACAAATTTGAGCATAACAAAACGAGTTAGGAAGCCTGCAATACAAGGAATCCCCAAATAGATAGCAACCGTTGTAGCGATTTCACTAATGGTGATAGGGACTACCGTTCCTGTAAATCCAAAATATGGCGGTAATACAGTTAAGAAAAAATAAGCATACAAACTAAAGAACAATACTTGGAATACCGCATTAAAAGCCACCAATCCTGCTGCATATTCGGTAGAGCCTTTAGCGATATCGTTCCATACAATCACCATAGCAATACAAGGAGCTATACCGATCAATATTAAACCCGCCATATATTCTGGTTGATTGGGTACAAAAATGATAGCTAGCAAGAACATCAAGGTTGGCGCGATAACCCAGTTCAACAAAACGGCTAACCCAAATACTTTTATATCCTTAAATACATCGGGCAATTCTTCATATTTCACCTTAGCAAAAGGCGGATACATCATTAATATCAACCCAATCGCAATGGGAATATTGGTTGTGCCTGATTGGAATTGATTTATCCACCCTTCAACACCAGGAATGAAATAACCTAACCCAATACCTACTGCCATCGCAGCAAATATCCAAACAGTTAAGTATCTATCTAGAAATGAAAGTTTGTTAGTAATTGTGCTCATGGTTTTTCGTGGATAGCTGTTAGCGTCATGGAGTCTAATTTTTCTAAAGGCATGGATGCAAGGATGTCTAAGCGTTTTCTTAAGCCAATCATGACATCCTTAAATGCCTGTCTTTTTTCGCCATCATCACCTTGAACTTGAGATGGATCGCCAAAACCCCAGTGTGCTGTAGCAGGATTGCCTATCCAAATGGGACATACCTCACCGGCCGCGTTATCGCAAACAGTAATAATGAAATCCATTTTGGGAGAACCAGGTAATCCGTATTCATCCCAATTTTTACTTCTCAACTTGCTTTCGTCATACCCCATCTCAATGGCTAATTCCTTAGCAAATGGATGAATGGATGTACCTGGTGTTGAGCCTGCTGAGTAGCCCACAAATAAGCCACTTGGATGGGTTGATGCCAAAGCTTCACCAAGCACTGAACGGGCAGAGTTATGGGTACATAGAAACAGGATGTTGTATTGCTTCATTTCATTTGATCCTTCTTGATGGATGAAATCGCTACACAGGACTTTCCACCGCAACAATTTTCTAATAAAAAGTCACTCAATTGCTGAACTACCTCAGCATTGGGGCGGTAAATGAGATTTCTACTTTGCCGCTCCACCAATAACAAGTTGGCATTAACCAATTCCTTCAAATGAAAACTCAGTGTGGCATTAGGTATACCAAGCTTTTCAATAATTTGACTTGGGGTATCGCTATGAGATAAGGCAATAGACGCCTGAGCATAGGCCAAAATAGCCCAATTTTTCATATCCTGATGAGTTGTTAACTCTGTGAACTCTGCCAAGCCTGATTTGTTTGGATCATTTAATCTCATGAGTCCAGTTTACGACTTCTTACTAGCTTCTTAAATGGAAATATCAGGAGCCCCAAAATCCCCCAGCCAGAACCAGAAATTTCTCAGTACGCTAAGCATTATCGTAAGCAATGATTAGCTCACGATTAAGGAAATTAATCTATTTAAATCAGCATGTTATGGAAATATAAAGCGAATCTAATTAATTAAATGAGTAAACAGCCTTAGCAATATAAATATACAAAGGGATACCTAAAATAATATTAAATGGGAATGTAATACCCAAAGACATTCCCATATAAAGCCCTGGTGCAACTTCTGGGAGAGCATGTCTTAATACAGCGGGCACAGCAATATAGGAGGCACTAGCAGCAAGCACCATCAATAAAATACTATCGCCTAAAGATAACCCTACTAATTTAGATAAAAATAAAGCGATCAGGGCATGGCAGATAGGGGCACCCATCGCGTAGCAGACTGTAATAAAAGGCTTCCCCTTTAGATCCCTAAAACTCTTGGCTGCCATTAATCCCATGTCTAATAGAAAAAATGCCAGCATCCCTTTGAACAAATCAATTGAAAAAGGGGCCATAATTTTTTGTCCGACATCACCACTAATTAGACCAATGCACATAGAGCCCAATAAAAGAAGCTGGGCACCATCCGTAAAGGACTCATGCAATATTTTAGAAATTGGCACCTGTTTGTGCGAACTAAATTCTGATGCTCTAGCTTTATTTGCTAACAATATAGCCAGAATAATGGCAGGAGATTCCATTAGGGCCATTCCAGCCGCCATATAACCACCATAGTCAATGGCATATTGACCAAGTATTTGAGTAGCGGTTATGAAGGTTACCGCGCTAACAGATCCATAAGTTGCAGCAATTGCTGCGGCATCATATTGGTTGAGTTTAGTTCTCAAAATTGAGTACCCAACCAACGGAATAATCACAGCAAGCAAAATAGCAAGACCTAAAGCAAGAGCAATACCAAATGTGAACCCAGAATGATGTAGCGCAAATCCACCCTTCAGTCCCAATGCCATAAGTAAATACAAGGATAAGAACCTGGCAATAGGATGAGGGATTTCTAAATTAGACTTAACAAGGCCAGCAAATACTCCAAAAATAAAAAATAAGATTGCAGGGTCTAAAAAATTACTCATGTGACTATCTTAGGTCAATTTAAGTTTAGGAGCATTTCCCCTACTGATAGTAAGGCTTCAATCTATTTCAGACCCGCTCCATGAATAAATTAAGGCCTATTCAACTAATTTCATGCCAGCCCTTGAAATTAATGATTTTCAGCAATGGCTATCAAAAGTTCCACCAATTTCCTCTGAAATATTCATCAAAATCGCTTAGACTAATCAAGGCTAAAAAATATAAATTAACTGGGAAGCTATGCCGCAAAGAAAAAAAATAGCCATTATTGGCGCTGGTATTTCAGGCCTAGGGTGCGCCTACCATCTTAGAAAAAACCCACTGATCGACATTACCCTCTTTGAAAAAGAATCCCGTTTGGGCGGACATAGCAACACCATTGATTTTTCAGAGGCAGGTAGTGATCGATCATACGGCATTGACACAGGATTCTTGGTTTTTAACCGTCGCACCTATCCACGCCTGCTGCAGTTATTCAAAGAACTGGATGTGCCAATTGCAGATTCCGAAATGTCGTTTTCAGTTTCTATACCCACCAATGGAAATGCTTCTCTTTTAGAGTGGGCGGGAACTGATCTAAGTAGCATTTTTGCTCAAAGACATAATTTATGGAATTTTGATTTTTTGGGAATGCTAAAAGACATTATTAGATTTAATAAATTAGCTAAAACAATCTCAAAAAATAATGCACTAGCTAACTTTACAGACAAAAAAGAACAATCCGTTGAAGAGTTTCTTACTCAACATAAATTTGGTTCCCCATTTAAAAATTGGTATCTATTACCAATGATTGGGGCGATCTGGTCTTGCCCAGTCAGTGAAATGATGGGATTCCCCATCAAGACCCTGATTCATTTTTGCAACAATCATGGCTTACTCAACATTATCGACCGGCCACAATGGCTCACTGTTAATGGTGGTTCTCGTGAATATGTGTCGCGCTTGGTTAATCAACTAAAAAACAATCGCGTCAACATTAACCACAAGGCAATTAATCAAGTAGATCGAATAAGTATTCCGGGGAAAATTGTAGTAACTTGTGAATCAGGGGAAGAATTTGAATTTGATGAGGTTGTTTTCGCTTGTCACAGCGATGAAACCTTAGAAATTCTAAAAAATCCGAGCAACGAAGAGCAAACTATTCTTTCATCAATTCCTTATCAGAAAAATATTGCTTATGTGCATACTGATGAATCATTGCTCCCAAGCAATAAAAAAGCCTGGGCTGCATGGAATTACTCTTCTAAAAATTTAGGCTCCAATGGTAATGATGTTTCATCTCATGTATGCGTTCACTACCTCATCAATAAACTACAGCCGCTACCAGATCATCTTAAAAATCTATCGATAATCGTCAGCTTAAACCCTCATACATTACCCAAAGAAGCTTTAACTCAAAAAGTGATTCATTATTCACACCCGCTATTTGATGGGGCGGCCATCCATAGCCAAAAACAATTACCAGTGATCCAAGGAAAAAACAACACTTGGTATTGCGGCGCATGGACAGGGTATGGCTTTCACGAGGACGGCCTCAAATCCGGAGAATTAGTGGCTATGGATATTCTTGAGTCAATCCACTCAGAGATATCAAACCAGTCACTCACATCAGAAAAAATTTAACCATGGCCGGCTTAAATTCAGCTTCGATCTGTTTAGGTGAGGTTTTACACAAAAGAACAAAGCCCAAGAAAAACGCCTTTAGGTATCGCGTGTTTTTTCTCAGAATACCCATGAGATCACGACATACTGATAAAACCCTCCTATCTAAATCAGGGGTGGGAGATAATTCCTTTTCATGGATGTCTTTTTATGATTGTGACCATGGCCAAGGCGAGCCCGACGCGCTTGCCTGGATCGAAGATGCACTAAAAAAATCAAATATTCATGATGTCGATGGAGAAATTTGGTTACATACATTCCCTAGAATTTTGGGATACACCTTTAACCCAGTGAGCTTCTGGTTTTGCGAAAATTCTTTCGGGGAATTAAAAGCTATTATGGCTGAGGTTAATAACACCTTTGGCGATAGACATTGTTACTTATTAAAACCTAATCAAAAAAACAAAATTCACTATGGTGAATCTCTAATAGCCGATAAAATATTTCATGTATCCCCCTTTTTTGATGTACTAGGTCACTATGTATTTCGCTTTATGAGAAAAGAAACAACCCCTGGCCATATACAACACGTCTCAAGAATTGAGTACTGGCTGGATAAAGAGCAATTACTGAGCTCCAGCATTGGTGGCAAAGAACTTCCATTGACAAAAGTTAACACGCTCAAATCAATCGTTAAATTTCCGCTATTTACTTTTGGAGTTATTCTAAAAATTCACTGGCAAGCCATCAAACTTTGGTACAAAGGTGCCAAATTTTATGGACGGCCAAAATCAATGCAATCCGGAATGAAGTAACTTATGCTGCACAAATATACCAAGAAAATTTTTCAGCATCTATCGAAGATACAAGGTGGGCGATTAAGCCTAACCCTACCCAATCAGCATCAAGAAATATTTGGGGATACAACTCTTTACAATCAAGCGCCGATTGAACTAACCATCAACGATTGGAAAGTTTTCAATTTAATTATTTCGCGCGGCGACATTGGTTTTGCAGAGTCTTACATACAAGGACTATGGACCACCAACGATCTAGAAGGCCTTATTCGACTGATCTTAATTAATAGAAAAACACTAGAAGATTTAATCTATGGATCGTTCTTAGGTTCTATTTTTTATCGAATCAAACATTTTTTCCATAAAAATACGCGCTCAGGTAGCAAAAAAAATATACATGCCCATTACGACTTGGGTAATGAATTTTATAAACTATGGCTTGACCCTAGCATGATGTATTCAAGCGCATTATTTCAGGGTGACTTTTCTCAAAGTCTTCAATCAGCTCAAACTGCGAAAATCCAGAAAATTTTGGCTGAACTCAAATGCTCCCCCAATGATGCAATATTAGAGATTGGTTGTGGTTGGGGCGGCTTTATGGAAGCCAGCCTGAATCAAGGCCTAAAAGTTACCGGCCTCACGCTGTCTCACGAACAAAAAAAATATATCGAGACCAAATTATCTAACCCTGCTCGTGCCGAAGTCTTATTTATGGACTACAGGGATAGCATGAAGCAATATGATGGCATCGCTTCAATTGAAATGTTTGAGGCGGTTGGCGAGGACTATTGGCCAGCCTACTTTGACACACTGTATCGCTGCCTAAAACCTGGCAAACGAGCTGTTATTCAAACGATTGTTATAGTAGATCATTTATTTGAAAAATATCGAAGTGAGACTGATTTTATTCAACAATATATTTTTCCTGGTGGGATGCTACCCTCAGAAAAAATATTTAGAGATTCTGCACAACGTGCCGGATTAAAGCTAGTCACTGAATTTGCATTTGGTGAAGACTATGCGCAGACTCTAAGGATATGGAGAAATTCATTCACAGCTGAATTACCTAAGATTCGCCAACTCGGATTTAATGATGAATTTATTAGATTATGGGATTTTTATTTAATGTATTGCGCTGCTGGGTTTGCAGAAAAAAACATTGACGTCATTCAATTTACTTTAGAAAAACCTCATGAAGCTCCCTAGTAAAAATTTAAAAGATTTCCAGAATAGGAATATTTGGATTATTGGAGCCTCATCGGGGATTGGAGAGGCCTGCGCTGAACTACTGAGTAAGTTAGGTGCTAACTTAATCATCTCCTCTAGACGCATCGCATCTCTAGAAAAAGTTGCACTATCCTGCCAAGAGTTACACAAACATAAAGCCACGCCACTCATTATCCCAATGGATGTTACGGATGATCAATCAGTTATTACAGCCTGTAACCTAGCATTTGAAAAATGCTCCAAAATTGACCTATTGCTAGTCATGTCGGGAATTTATGAACCCATGCGTGCAGATGAATTTGATTTTTCAAACGCATTTAAAACTGTTAACACTAATTTACTTGGAGTTATGAGAATCATAGGTCAAACCATGCCTCATATGATCGCCCAAGGAGAAGGTCATATTGCTATTACAGCCAGTGTTGCTGGCTATCGTGGTCTGCCAAATGCACTAAGCTACGGCCCCACCAAGGCAGCACTCATTAACTTTGCTGAGACGCTTTATTATGATCTTGAGCCTAGAGGGGTTCATGTTCACTTAATTGCTCCTGGCTTTGTAGAAACGCCCGCCACCTCCATCAATCAATTTAAGATGCCTGCACTCATTAGCCCACAAACTGCTGCCTTAGAAATCATTAAGGGATTGCAACGCGGCGAATTTGATATTCACTTCCCGAAAAAATTTACCTATTTCATGAAATTTTTAAGCATTATTCCTTACTCAATTTATTTTTGGATTTTGAAAAAATTCATCAAAATATAAGGCTTTTTTGAATATGTCCGATGCGCTATCACAACAACTTCAATCACTGCAATACGAGTACGAACACCTTGAAATTAATCGTATTGACCAACTCATAGCACTCTATTCAAGCGATGCCATGTTTAAAGATCCCTTCCAAGAAGTGTCTGGTCATGATGCCATTGCTGACATTTTCAGGAAAATGTTTGAGCAACTGAATAACCCTTCTTTTAAGGTCTTATCAATTGTTCATAATCACTCACAAGCATCCATCCTTTGGGAGTTTAATTTTCAATTCAAACGGTGGAACAAGCACTCTCAAAGCTTTAAAGGGGTTAGCTGGCTAAGGTTTAATGATTTAGGATTAATTACATCCCATATTGACTATTGGGACCCTTCTGAGGGTATCTATGAAAAACTGCCTGTTTTAGGTCGCTTCATGCGCTTTCTTAAAAAACAAGCTTAAGTAGATTAATTCCTACAAGGCCACATCGATCACGCCCCTACTTCCCGCCCCGTTCAAAGCACTGGTAATAGGCTCGTCAGGAGCTATTGGTAACGCATTCTTAGAATTCCTATCAGAGCATTCCTCTTGTGAAGAAGTTATTGGCATTCACCGCAACTCAACAATTTTCATCAATTATCTTGAACCTAGCTCAATCGAATTAGCCGCTAAAGCGCTCATCCCCGCCGGTCCTTTTCAACTCATCATTAATGCAGTTGGCGCCTTACATACCAATCAATACATGCCAGAAAAGAAACTCGATGACCTTGACCCCAACTATATGATGGAGCTAATGAAAATTAATTCGATTGGGCCAGCGCTGACCATTCGTCATTTTTCAAAGTTATTAGATGCCAAGAACAGCATCATGGCCACCCTATCGGCTAAAGTGGGCAGTATTGAAGATAACCGATTAGGCGGTTGGTATAGCTACCGATCATCCAAGGCTGCCTTAAATATGCTGATCAAAACCGCCGCCATTGAATTAGCAAGAACCCAACCCAATACAGCATTAATTGCATTGCACCCAGGAACCGTTAACTCAAAACTTTCAAAGCCTTTTCGCGGAGAACAAATCGGACGAACCCCAGATATAGCTGTAAAAGATATGTTTCATGTTATTGAAAATATAGCCAAAGAAGATAGTGGCAGTTTCCTATCTTATAACGGCGAAAAATTGCCCTGGTAACGCATGATGATGCCATGCGCTATTCAATTTAACTCAACTTGCTTTTTCGCCTACAAAGCTCTGAACAATATTTAACAGATTCCCAATTCTTCGCCCAAGACTTTCTCCAAGTCATTTCTTTATGGCAGACAGCACATAACTTAGAGGGCAAATAACTCTTGTTGCCTTTGTATGATTGATTCATAAAATCAATTAAATCTTATTCAAATTATTCAAAATTTTATCTGCATATACTGCAATAGCTTGCTGATCTTCAGTACTAATCCTAGACAAATTGGCTGTCATTAATCTACTTCGAGGATTACTTTCAAGTTGTTCGCGATGTTTAATTAAAAAATTCCAATATAAATTGGTGATAGGGCAAGCATCTTCACCAAACCTGATTTCCGGCTTATATTGACAAGAACCACAATAATTACTCATCCGTTTTATGTAAGCCCCGCTTGCAATATAGGGCTTGCTAGTAAACCGCCCGCCATTAGCAAATAATGCCATTCCTGCTGTGTTGGGTAGCTCAACCCACTCTATGGCATCCACATAAATAGCCAAATACCAACTACATACCTCAGAAGGAAAAATTTCGGCCAACAATGCAAAATTTCCGGTGATCATCAATCGCTGAATATGATGAGCATAGCCATACTTTAAAGTTTGACCAATTGCATCACGCATGCACGCCATCTGGGTTTGACCACTCCAATACCATGTTGGCAATGCTCTAGTGTGCTTATAGTAGTTGTCTTCTGCCATGCGCGGCATATCCAAGTAATACATGCCACGTACAAACTCTCTCCACCCTAAAATTTGTCGAATAAATCCTTCTACGCTTGATAAATCTAAACTATATTTCTTCCAAGCACCGACAACAGCATCAATCACTTCACGCGGATTAAGTAATTTTAAATTTAAAGACGTTGATAAAACAGAATGCCAGCCAAAAGGAGTCTCAGACCACATGGCATCCTGAAAAATACCAAAATTTCTTAATCGATAATCTATAAAATACTGCAAACTCTCCAACGCCTGCACTCTTGTTACTGGCCAATAAAAATCATCCAATGATCCCGGATGTTCCTTATAGGTTCTTTTCACATAATCAAGCACATCCTGAGTTATCGGATCAGGCTCAAACTGAATAGGCCCATCAATCATGCCTGGCCCTTTTTTGGGATAAGGCTTTCGATTGTCTTGATCAAAGTTCCACTGACCACCCTCCGGCCCACCATCAGCATCTATCAAAATTTGATGAGTTTTTCGCATATATCGATAGAAGAACTCCAACCTTAATTCTTTTTTATTGCCAGCCCATGCACGGAATTCTTCGCGAGAGCAAAAGAAATGCCTATCCTCATACATCACCAAAGAGATATTTAGCTCATTAGCTAACTGCTCAAGATCATTTTTTAGACGCCACTCACCCGGTTCTACGCAAATAAGACAATTAATCTTTTTCTCAATAAGCTGTTGCCTTAAAACATCAACAATAGATTGAGATGATTCCTTAATGTAGTTGAGCGGATACTCAAGAGCTTGTAAAGCTTGCGCAAAATGTCTCATCGCAGCCAAAAATATCGCAATTTTTGATTGATGAGACCAGACATGAGTCGCCTCCTCTTGAGACTCAATCATGATTAACTCATCTGATAACGGGTTAAATTCTTGTAAAGCCAAACTCTGTAAATCTAACTGATCACCCAATATCAATATAAGTCTTTTTGAAGGCATTACGGTTGGCTCATGAGTCAAATGACTATCCTAGAAAAATATGGTTTTATTATGCTGGTGAGTTTAAGGGTTATTTAATAAACTGGCACAATCTAAAAAATTATCAATTAAACGTAAGTAAGTTGTTAAATGCTTGGAAAAATTCGCAAAAAAATAATTGCCCATAGCGCTCCCCAAAATCAAGCAAATAACCCTTTGATTTGCCCCATTTGCGAGAGAGCCATTCCTGAGTCCCAAAAAGATGCTCATCACCTCATTCCTAAATCAAAGGGCGGAAAAGCGACCGAGTACCTTCATAGGATTTGCCATCGGCAAATTCATGCTCTATTCACGGAGACTGAATTAGCAACGCAGTTCAACACAGCCACAAGCTTAAAAGAGTCTCCTGAAATGGCTAATTTTATTAAATGGATTAAGACAAAACCCATCGGTTTTTATGAAAGAACATCTAAAAGCAGTCGAATCAAAAATAACTAATCAACCCGACTAGATGCTTGGCTCATCTTGAAAATAAGCGGCGTAGCAATCAACCAAACAATACCAATTACCAATAAAGATTGATTTAAATCTTGGAAATGAGCAGCGCCTAACGAAACTCCCGACCAATAGGAAAGCGGCCCCATGACAGCCCCCAAAAAAGCCGCCAAGATCCATCGGCCATGAAGCCAACTTAATGAATCGTGAAGTGTGCTTAGAAATCCAGTCCAAATAACCCACATCCATAAAGGAGATACGGCATGCCAAAAGTGGGAGTTAAACGCAATAAGATTAAATTGAATTAAAAAAGTATCGATGACGATACCTAGCAAGAGGCCTTTCCATAGCAAATCAAGATCTCTTTTTAGCGCATGACTTCGATATACATTGAGGGCCACACCCGATAAGCCAAAAAGTATCCCTAAAGATTCATGGTTAGTCGCGACGCCAGCAATGCATGTCAACCAAATGAATTGAAAAATAAGGAAATTAATTATTTTTTTCATCTACATTAGGGTCTTTTATAAAAAGCTAAAGTCACCTCTCCCAAGTAAAAACCAAATTTACTCATTTTTGCTCGATTTAGCATGACATGCTCATCCATCTGATACATCCAGTCATCAAACTGGACGTTATAGATAGTCTCACCTACTGGCAAAGCAAGCGTGTACGTCCAATTAAGGGCGTTCCCAGCTACATCTCCTAAAGCAACACCAACTACATCATCTGCAACACCGGAATATCTACCAGGAGAAATCTCCGTTAAAGTCCACACCCTTTTTTGCTGGGTCCCATCTGAATAAGTAAATGATTCATCTAGAACACCTACTTTCTTACCATCAACATTACGCCAATTGGCATCCATGACAACTTTAAATCTCTTAACCACATGACCAGACCTATCCGTAAAAATGCCATAAGCATCAATAACACCATTGAAGTATTCAGATAAATCTAACTGGGGCTGCTGACCTGCATAATCCTGGACCTTTGGTGCAGAACAGCTGATTAAGCTTAATGCAGTAACGCCTATCAAACAAATACCTTTAAGAAATTTCATCATGTGCTCAATTATTGAATTTAAGAAATGGAATCACTTATTCAAAAAATTTATAACTTGATTGAAAAAGGTGTGAAGTTTGTCTTCCAATCGTAATAATCCTCATGCTCCACTTTTTTCAACCAAGCAACTATCCGGTAAGTGACAGGGGTCATGACAATTTCCCAACTAGATTTAAGCAAGTATTGAGCTATCGCAACAGCAATAATCTGATCCACAGCCCAAATGCCGTAAAAAGCGGTCATATAGAAAATGGAAGAATCAACCAGCTCCCCCAAGAGTGTCGAACCAATCGTCCTAGTCCACAAATAGCGGCCATGAGTGAATAGTTTCATTTTTGCAAGTACATAAGCATTTACAAAGCTACCGCATGCAAAAGCAATCAAAGAAGCCAGAATAATGCGCCATGTATTGCCAAAGACTGTTTCCAATCCAGCTTGATAGTGACTCATGTAAGTCGAGGTATCTGGCTGAAGTGATAAAACTGTGACTGACATCAATGCTGCAAATATTAATGCAGAAAACCCAGCCCAAACTGCCCGACGATCATATTTATAGCCATAGACTTCCGTGAAGATATCCCCAAACAGATAAGTTATCGGGAAGAATAGGATGCCAGCACCGTAACTGACAGTGCCCCAATACGGCAAGTCAATCACGGCGACTTTGCCTGCACCAATTAAATTAGAACAAAGTAGCGCCGCAATAAAAGCTGCCAACAGCAAATCATAGTATTTATATTTAACCATTTAAGGAATTTAAGCTAATTTAGAATTATTTGCTGAAACCCACTATGACTAAGGTTCATTCAGGTCATGATGATTTCTCAGACAACCAATTAAGCTATATAAATCAATCAGTTTTGTGGTAAATGGTTGTTCTAACTAGGATGTGGGGTTCTAAGATAGTCCAAGGGCTTCTTAATTACATTGAATAATACTTCTGCAAAAACATAGCCATTCGATTAAGCTGTCCTCATGAAACAAAAGCTTAACCTGCCGTCAATCAATCCTAGTGAGATAACACCACCTGAGATATACGCACGTCGTCGTGAATTTATGGCTTATGGTGCCACTGGTTTGCTAGCATCGACAGGACTTATACCTAATTCAGCCTGGGCAGATACACCACAAAAATTATCCAAAAAGACTAATTCGCAGTACTCCAGCATGGAGACCTTAACAACACAGCAAGCTATTACAAGCTATAACAATTTTTATGAGTTTGGTACTGATAAGTCTGACCCTGCTCACAACGCCAAAATCCTAAAAACCAATCCTTGGGTCGTCCATATTGAAGGCTTGGTCAAGAAACCAAAAACATTCGATATAGACCAATTGCTTAAACTTGCCCCTATGGAAGAGCGTATTTACCGCCTTCGATGTGTCGAGGGGTGGTCCATGGTGATTCCGTGGGTTGGTTATTCACTCTCAAATCTAATTAGAGCAAGTGATGTTTTAGGTTCAGCTAAATACATCGAATTTATTAGCCTAGCTGACCCAGCTCAAATGCCATACATCAGCTCCCCAGTTTTAAAATGGCCTTATACCGAAGGTCTTCGCCTAGATGAAGCCATGCACCCTTTAACACTTCTAACTTTTGGCCTTTATGGCGAAGTATTACCCAAACAAAATGGTGCACCTGTTCGAATCACTGTGCCCTGGAAATACGGTTTTAAAAGCGCTAAATCAATCGTGAAAATCCGCTTTACAGAACACCAACCAACCACCAGCTGGAACTTGGCAGCCCCCAGCGAATATGGCTTTTACTCAAACGTCAATCCGCAAGTGAACCATCCTCGTTGGAGCCAAGCTACGGAACGTCGCATCACTGGAACGAATAGCTTAATCTCTCCCAAAATAAAAACATTGCCGTTTAATGGCTATGAACAATTAGTAGGTTCCATGTATGCCGGTATGGATTTACATAAGTACTACTAAGTTTCTTAATACACTCTTGATCATAGCGGGGCTCATTCCGCTAGCCCACCTCATCTATTTAGGGTATCAAGATGCCCTGACCGCTAATCCCATTGAATTGATTACCCGATTGACAGGTAGCTGGGCCCTGATATTTTTATGCCTGACATTGACAGTAACGCCTCTTCGACGCATTACTGGCTACAACTTGTTAATAAAGTTCCGCCGCACGCTTGGGTTATTTGTTTTTTTCTATGCCAGTTTGCATGTGTTCACTTGGGTTTGGTTAGACCAAAGTTTAGATACGGATGCAATGCTAAGCGATGTGATCAAACGACCTTTTATTACGATGGGTTTCATCAGCTTTATGTTGCTATGGCCACTAGCCATCACCTCCAACCAGAGAGCAAAAAATATCCTGAAGCGCCGCTGGTCCCAAATCCATCGACTCATTTATGCCATTGCGGTTACTGTCATACTTCATTACTGGTGGCACAAAAGCGGTAAACATGATTACGCTCAGGTGAGTATTTACGCGCTCATTATCGGCACTTTATTGGGATATAGAGTCTTGGCTAGGTATAAGACTCTATAACACCAACGCGAAATGCGCAATTAGCGAAATTTTCTCACTTAAATACATAGTGGTAATTGAATAATAAATTTGGCCCCACCGCCACTAACATCCTCATGCCAAATATTTCCTCCACACTCTGTGACAATATGCCTACATAACCATAGACCTAATCCCATACCAGTTTTCTTTGTGGTAGTTAGAAGTTGAAATAAGTTAGGCTTGAACTCGCCACGAATACCCTCTCCATTATCAGCAATACTTAAGCATACAAAGTCACCAGTTTTATACATTTCTATAGCAATTTGAGCTTGAGAAACTGATGTATGCATTAAAGATTGAATAGAATTATTTATCAAATTTAAAATTACTTGCTCAATCTCATTTGAGTTAATTTTTACAGGAAAGTCCCCACGCACATTTAATTCAAGATAAATATTTTTTGCATTTAACTCTGGGCCAACAATATCTATAACTCTTAAAATAGCATCATTTAAATTAATTTTTTCAGGCTGCGAATTATTTTCCGAAAAAATGGATCTTAAAGATTTAACAATTTGAGCAGCCCTTTTGTTATCCGAGTCTAATGCAGATAAGACCTCTTCATAAGTCTCCGAATTTAGATCACCCTGCCTCAGCCTCAACTTCAGAAATTGAATATTTAAATTAGAGGCGCCGAGTGGCTGATTTAACTCGTGAGCAATAGCGGCCGATAGAGCCCCCGTAGCTGCAGTTTTATTTGCCTTCATCAAACTACTAATAAGAGACTCTCGCTCAGATAAAAGATTCTTTATCTGCACATTTTCATTGCTAGTGATGTCATATCTAATAATCAAATAATTAACCTGTCGGATTACAAGCAACAGAAAATTGACGACCATCGTCGCCCAATTCAAAAAGCTGTGCTGATGTATAAGCGGTAGCTGAAAATCATTTGCCAATAAAATCCTAGCAGCCCAAGAAATAGAGGCAATGGCATATATCCATGTCATCATTGGCATCTGCGGATGTGATGAATTTAACCTCCACATCTTGAAAGTTAAATATGCATTCATTGCACTCCAGACTGCAGATGAAAATAACGATGCGTAAAACACATATCCGTTATCCAACAAGAAGGTAAACGCAATAACGTAAATCCCACAAAGAATTGCAAATAGTTTGGGATTACCTTTCCCTAGTATTAAATACTCTAAAGAAACATAAAAAAGACACCACCCAAATAAACTAAAAAATAGCGACCCAGGGTAAGAAATCCATAATGGCATGACATCCCTAGTTAGCGTAAGCAGCATGCCCAATGCCACTAGAATGGAGGCATAAAAACAATACTTAGCCGACTTATCTTCTGAAAGCTTAAATAGGTTTGCCATCAGAATAGCAAACGAAACAGTTATAAAAATAACTATTGGGAAAATAGACTGGATTGAGAACATAAGAAGTCTCTGTTAATTTTTATACAACTAAATATTAATACTAAAAAAATAATGCTAACTTGGCTATTAACCCAAAGGTTAATATTGCGCCTATGCAGGAAAATCAAAAAATAAACGTTAGAGCTAATCTAGAAACAACCCTATATCAGATGTTGGAACTACTTTTCCAATCAACTGTATAACAATCTACATATTAGCCACCTCGCTGAAAATAAGTGTGGCCAATTAACAGCCCCATTTAAGCAGCCAACGTCCATGAATCAAAGTATTTATAGGTGGATACTAAAATCGAACTGGCGTAACCGACACAGCAGGTAGCTGTAGACTATATATGTCAAGCCAATTTTTACAAAGAATAAACTAGATACATTAGAAGTTTTACTGATTGTTTTTTATTTGAAGACAACCAACCCCCATGGCCACCAAATTATCTAACAACTCTTCAGTTTCTAGTTTTGAGGGAATATCATCCAAAACTGAGCGAATAATACTTCTCAAGCCTTGGCCAATCAGATATGCAGCTAACTCAGGGTGGGGTGTCGTAATTTCATGCTGATGCATGCGAAGAAGAGGTAACCAAGTGGCTTCAATAAATTCTGCCGCAGTTTTATAGGGCCCTCGCCACATTCCCAAATGAAGAGCCGAATGATATTTAAGATGAAATGTTTGGTTCAGCTTAGAAAGCCTCAACTCAACGCGAATAATGTTGGCAATAATTTCCCGCAAAGCAACTTTTAAAGGCAATCCAATTAATTTTTCACGCATCACCAACAAGCGCTCTGACTCTTCATCAAGAGCTCGCTCATAAAGCATGCCAATAATCGCTTCTTTATTTGGAAAATATTGGTAAATCGAACCAACGGCAGCCCCTGATACCTCAGCAATACGTGCGACGGTTAAAGCCTCTTCCCCACCATCTTCCAAAATACGAACACAAGCTTGCTCAATAGCCTCAACTAAGGCACGCGATCGAGACTGATTGGGACGCTTGCGAGGTTTTGGTAAATCACTAGACAAACCTTCAGCACCTGATAGAGGTAAATTTTTATTCATAAAATGCGAGCGCTACTGGCAAGTTCCATTTCTCATCAAAATTTTCCTAATTAAATCATTGAATTAGGGTTTTTAATGCCTAACCATAAAAGCGACTATCAAAAAATATTTACCCTTCATATACTGAAATCAATATTTGCTCGAGCAGATTAGTCCGCATCTCGCTGCCGTGTCAAGCTATACAAATAAATGTTTTTAAAAGGTATTTTGAAGGTGATCTTGTATTTTAATTAAGTTGAGGAAATTATGAGTCAATCATTTGTTGTGACACCATTAGGCCCATCAATTGGGGCCGAGATTAAAAATTTAAATCTAGATAAAGTTTTTGAAAAAGATACTTTAGACAATCTTGAATCAGCGCTTGTTAAACATGAAGCGATTCTTCTTCATGTGCCAGATTTATCACCTGAGCAACATTTAGCAATCGCCAACTATTTTGGTGAATCAGAGATACATACGTTCTACCCAAACCTTGGAAAAGGATTTGAAAAAATTACTGTTATTGACTCTAAATTAGGGGATCGAGCAGATATGTGGCATCACGATGAAAGCTTCCTACCAAGTCCGCCAATTGTTACGATGACTCAAGCCAAGATCTTACCTCCTTGCGGTGGAGATACTTGCTGGATCAGTATGACATCAGCTTACGATGCATTATCAACAAATATGAAGCAATATCTTGAGGGGCTTTCTGCATGGCATGATATGAATAAGCCTATGACTGAGGCTTTGCGCCAAAATGCAGTCAAACATGAAAGGTACTTGGAGGTGGTTAATATGGCTAAACGTCACCTTCACCCATTAGTGATCACACATCCCATAACTGGACGTCAGGCGCTCTATTTGAGCCCCACTTATACAACCCATATTGATGGATTAGCATCAGCAGAAAGCGATGCCATACTTTTATACCTACATCAACATTGTCAGCAAATACGATTTATGTACAGGCATCGTTGGAGCGTTGGTGACATGATGATCTGGGACAACCGAAGCGTTATTCATCATGCAATCCTTGACTACCAACCCCACCAAAGGCGTATGCATAGAGCCTCTGTGTTTGCAAGATCTTAAGCACTGGTTTTTAAGTTCAACAAAAATATATTTGAAAGATAAAAATGAATAACGACTTAAATTTAGATTTGCTCAAAAAATATGCCCCAAAGCCAGGTCGATATGCACTATTACCCCAATTAACTCAACAGCAACAACTAGCGCTGTTATGTAGAGTACTTCACCGTGAGGGTTATAACGATCACATTGCAGGCCACATTACAGTTAGATTAAGTGATGGATCCTACTTAGCAAATCCTTGGGAGTTAACTTGGGCAGAAGTAACCGCTTCAGATATCTTGCATCTTGACCAAAACGGTCAAGTGATTGAGGGCGAATGGAATATCACCCCTGCTATTAATCTACATATGGATATCCATGCAGCAAGGCATGATGTTTCTGTGGTTATTCACAATCACCCAGCTTGGGGATCGGTATGGTCTGCAGTTGGCCGAGTTCCTCCAATCTACGATCAAACATCTGCCATGGTTGACTCAGATCCAGTTTATTACGATGAGTATCGTGGCACTGTAGAAGATGGCGCTTTAGGGCGTGCAGCTGCCAATGCCCTGGGACAAGAAAAATGGGCGTTATTAGCTAATCACGGTGTTTTGGTTGTAGCAAATGGTATACGCCAGGCACATCTTAGAGCCATCACACTTGAGTGGCGTTGCAAGCTATCTTGGCGAGTAGAGGCACTTGGTGGTGGTAAACCGCTACCCGACTCTGTCGCAACTGAAACTGGGAAGCGCACAGATATCAATGGCTTCCCATTCTTGTGGGAAGCTATGGCACGCGATGAAATCCGCCGCGACCCCAAAGTATTGGAGTAATTTTTTGATAGGTAATTAGATAGGCGACAACCTCATTAGAATGCTTACCCCTGCGAGGCTAGTTTTGGTATATTTTTTATAAAAACCCATCCCACAACTAGCTTTTGGGTGGCCCTTACCCGGAAAACAAGTACTTTTTTAGAATAAAAGCCTTACCCTCAACCCAGATAGCTCAGGAGATTTATCAATTTGCAATCCCAAGCCCTGCACTTCTGCAATCTTTTTAATAATTGACCACCCCAAGCCACTTCCTAAAGAGTCAGACTGACTCATTCTATTGAAGCGTATACCTAGTTCACAAATTTCTTGATCCGTTAAACCTTGGCCACTATCTTCAATAGTTAAGTAAACTCTTCCACTACTTTTGTTAATAGCAACTTCAATAGTTCCTTTAACAGGAGAGTAACGAATCGCGTTATCCAACAGATTTCTAAATAAAATACTTAATAAGCCTTCATTAACATCCACTAAACAAATAGCATCTTCATTAAGCGCAATATTTTGCTGCTTTTTCTGTATTTCCGGATAAGCATAGGCTATTTGTTTCTTAATAAATTCAGACAGATTTAAAGTATGTTTATCAAAAGACACATGCGCAGACTCAACTCTAGATAAAGCCAAGAGCTGTTCAATCAAACGACTTGCGCGATCTGAGCTTTCAATTAGATTTTGAATAGATTCAGCATTAAATTGCTCTTCAACTTTTAGGAGCTCAGCTTGAGCTCGAATGGCAGCTAAAGGCGTCCTTAATTCATGAGCAGCATCAGAGGTAAATCTTCGTTCCTGCTCAATTGACTGCTTAACTCGTTCCAAAAGTTGATTTAATTCATCAACGATTGGTGTTATTTCATTCGGCAAACTCTTAACATCAATAGGATCTAATGAATCCGCCCTTCTTTGAAAAATGGCAGATTGAAGATGTGTTAAAGAACGATGAGCCCAAGAAATAACGCCATAAACCACTGCAAAGAGGACAGGCAAACCCAATAATAAGGGCCAAATAAGCCCCCATAGCAACGCCCCTAATAATTCATTTTTTTCTTTATTGAATTGCTCAAGGCTAATTTGATGTTCTAACAATTTATGAAATATTTCTTCTAATTCATGCTTTGCATCTAACCATACGAAAACTGTACTCGTCACCCAAATGAGCGCAATGCTACCCAACACCCAAAGAAGTAATCGATTTTTAAGAGAAAAACTCGTCTGCATCATGATTTAGATTTGAACAAATAACCGACGCCACGAATGGTTTGAATCCATTTAACACCAATCTTTTTACGCAAATTATGAATATGCACTTCTAAAGCATTACTTTCGACCTCATGCCCCCAACTATATAACTGATCCTCTAACTGAGATTTAGTTAATACTCGGTCAGATGACAGCATCAAGGCATGCAACAAAGCAAACTCTTTTTTAGATAAGTTTATTTCCTGATGATCAAGAAAAACTTGATAACTCATAGGATTTAATACGATATCCCCAGCCTGCAACTCATTTTGTGCAGCACCTTCAGACCTTCTAATTAAAGCTCTCAACCGAGCAGCTAAAACCTCTAAAGCCACGGGTTTTACAACGTAATCATCCCCACCAAAATCTAGACCCTGAGTTATATTCTCAACACCATCTTGAGCAGTCAAAATCAAGACAGGCAAACGAGCCCCACTCTTCCGTAATTCCTTTAATACTTCAAAACCATTTTTAAGGGGTAATCCGATATCCAATACCAAAGCAGCGTACCGCGTATTAAGTAATTCATATAGGGCCGCCTGCCCATCTCTCACCCAATCAATCTGAAAGCCGTGATGAATCAACCCTAACTTAAGGGCTGATCCTAAATTTTTATCATCTTCAGCTAACAGGACTCTCATCACCAAATTTTAAATTGAATACCCCAAAAATATAGAACCAATCCCAAACCAATGACTGCTACCCATTGATAAGGTCTTACTCTACTGGTAACTGCACCCACCTTACCACTCATATCTTGATTATTTTTCTCAACATAATGATATAGCGCAGGAAGTAGGATTGAGGCCACATGAATAATCACCACACTTATTAAAAGATTGGCTGTTAACTCATGTAACTCACCCATGAACTCTGGGCCAATCTCGTTAAAAGTAACATACCCTGAGGCAGAAACAAGCAGCACTAGTACCATCAATATATAAGCTGCAGAAAAACCTAGGGCATATATGCTTCTAACGGCCTCTTTCTTACCATTAAAAGTGCTCTGAAGATGCTCGCGCACCTTTAAAAATCTAGGACTTATCGTACTAAACCTGGCATATTTTGAACCAATAAAACCCCATATAACTCTAAAAGCCACAATACCCAACATGGTGTAACCCATGGTGACATGCACCAACCTAAACCGCTCACTTTCTTGTGTTAATACGGCCCCCAGAAAGCAAATTGCCAATAGCCAATGAGACACAAATACAGGAGAGTCCCAGGACATCATTTTTCGTCCAATTTCTTTAATCATTGAGGCACCCTCGCACCATCATCGTCATAGTGACCTTTCTCCGCACCTGCATGGCATGCCATGCAATTAGATTTACTTTTTACTTTGGGGTTGTTCCAAGTTTTCTCATTGATTTTGCGATGTTTTTTAACAAACCAATCAGATTGCGTTATCCGGTCATTGGGTGGCGACCCAGATACACGTTTGTAGGTACCCGCATGTTGAGAAAACCATTGGCCAATTTCTTTCACGGCCTGAGGATCCAAAGACGCATCGACACCATAATGTTTGTCTAATCCACTCATCATTCTTGCCCAAGATTCTTTGGGTAAGAAGCCTGGTTGGTACACCATATGGCAAGAAGCACATTCAGCCTTTATCTTCTCAGGGATTTTAATTGGCGATAGATGACCGTCAGCAAATATGGTGTGAGACAGGCCAATTAAGCCTAGTGATAAGACGATGCGCGTTAGGTTTTTATATATTTTCATCAACAACCTCTATTTCAAGGAATTTAAATAAGCCATCACATCAGCTTTCTCAAGAGCGGAACATTCTCGACTCAAGACATCGTGGCAATTGCGCTTAAACCATTTATTGACCTTAGCCTCATCAGTAAAACGCTTCACGTTATAAGCTGGCGCTAATGGTGAAATCACCTTATCCGTCGATGCGTGCCGCCCCTCTTTTGTAGGGAGGACCCCGTGACAACTTGCACAAGTCCACTCCTTACCATGGGTACTAGAAAAAAACCGCTCACCTCGAGAAACGACAGCTGCTTGCTTAGCCTCTGCCGCATATTGCTTTTCTAGAGCCACCGGATCAATGGACCAAGCATGGGTTACAGCTAGTGAAAAAATGGCTGCCAAACATGTTTTTATGATTAATCTCATAGATTCCTCCATGACAACAGTCTATAAATCCCAGATTAAGAAATGCTTAAGATGAGTCGCACAATTAATCAAAGGGAAAACATATAAATCGGCTTAATATGTGGTCTATTGGTAATAAGGTTAATTTATGAATATTGTAGTTTTTCAAAATAGGTGTCTATCCTATGTCCAATAAAGCAATCGGGCTCTCTTCTGATGAGGCAAAAAAACGATTAAGCCAATTTGGATTCAATGAAATCCAGAATAATTCGCAACACGTTTTTTTGAAGTCGATCTATGAAGTACTAACCGAACCCATGTTTGGTTTGCTGATTTTGGCAGGCTTAATCTATTTAGTCATTGGAGATATCAATGATGCGCTAACGTTAATGGGATTTATTACGATCTCAATTGCCATAACCTTATTCCAACAAGAAAAAAGTCGTAAAGCCATTGACGCTCTTAAAAAACTATCAAGCCCAAGAGCTCTAGTTATTAGAGATGGAGCAACTACCCGAATCCCGGGAAATGAAATTGTCATCGGTGACTTACTCGTCATCAATGAAGGCGATAGAGTACCTGCAGATGCCACATTGATTCAATCTAATGACTTATTGGTTGATGAATCTCTTCTAACTGGAGAATCAGAAGCAGTTAGCAAGCCAATTGAGGCCTCTATCTATAGCGGATGTTTAGTCATACGCGGCAGCGGTCAAGCCATCGTCACTCATACAGGCGTTCATACAGAATTAGGAGCAATTGGAAAAAGCTTACAAGCCATTGAGTCTACGCAAAGTCCACTTCAAAAAGATGTGGCATTACTAATTAAGCAATTTGCCTTATTTGGCTTTAGCGTAGCACTACTCGTTTTTTTATCCTATGGCCTACTCTATAAAGATTGGCTACAAGGAGCCCTATCAGGCATCAGCTTAACGATGGCATTATTGCCAGAAGAGTTCACAGTCATTTTGACAGTTTTTATGGCCTTAGGAGCGTGGAGAATATCTAAGCATCAAGTACTCACACGTCATGCGCCAGTCATTGAAACCTTAGGTAGCATTACAACTCTATGCGTTGATAAAACCGGCACCATTACTGAAAATAATATGTCGTTGCAAGCGGTTGCAATCAAAGATCACATATTTGACATTAGTAGTAACACCTTATCAAATCATTTGCTAGTCAAAGAATTGTTAAAAATATCCGTACTAGCTAGTGAAATTAATCCATTTGACCCAATGGAAAAAGCGTTTCACGATAGTTTTAAAAAAATCTATCCCCATGACCTCAACATTTACCCTAGCCATATCATTGCATACGAATATGGTCTAAAGCCTGAGCTTCCAGTCATGACACATCTCTGGGGTACACATGAGCGGCCTAATCACTACCTGGTAGCAGCCAAGGGATCCCCTGAAGCCGTGATGGAACTCTGCCATGTAAACCAAGATGAGCACCAAGCAATCGAGCAACAGATAGAAAAAATGGCTTCACAGGGCATGAGATTGCTAGGTGTTGCACAAGCTAATTTCATAAAAACCCAAGATGACTGGCCGGAGGATATTCGCGCTTTTGAATTCAAATGGTTAGGATTGGTTGGCCTAAAAGATCCTATTAGGCCTGAAGTACCCAACGCGATTCAACAATGTCAGGATGCAGGTATCAGAGTCATCATGATAACGGGTGACCATGCCACAACGGCATATGCAATTGCTAAACAAGCGGGGATTCATTCATCTGGCGTCTTATCTGGGGCTGATTTATCAAGGATGAGTCAGAATGAGATTTCTAAAATAGTACAAACTGTTTCTATTTTCGTGCGCATTAACCCCGATCAAAAATTACAACTAGTACAAGCATTAAAGAATCACCAAGACGTTGTAGCGATGACAGGCGATGGCATTAACGACGCTCCAGCACTGAAAGCTGCTCACGCAGGCATTAGCATGGGGCAACGTGGGACAGATGTGGCCAGAGAAGCATCTTCACTGGTTTTAATCGATGACAATTTTGCCTCTATTGTTAAAGCGATTAAGCAAGGTAGGCAAATTTACGATAATCTTCAAAAAGCAATTGCCTATGTCATAGCTATTCATATTCCTGTTGCAGCCAGTGTATTTATTCCTATTGTGCTCGGGTCACCCCCTATGCTAACGCCCATACATATTTTGCTACTAGAAATGATTATTGACCCAGCTTGCGCTATTGTTTTCGAAATGGAACCACCAGAGGATGATTTAATGACTAGACCACCTCGAGATATTCATGAAAAGATTTTTAATTTCCAAAATATATCCATGGCTTTCATGCAAGGTCTTGGCCTGTCTGCAGCCATACTAGGCCTCTACTTAGGCCTACCTCACTTTGGCCTATCGACCTTGACAGCCGGAACGATTGGGTTTGCTACATTAATAATAGCCAATATTCTATTAATTATTGCCAATCGTTCACGAACACTGCATATTTTCAATATTCTCAAGAAACCGAATCCATCACAAAAGTGGTTGATTGGTCTAATGCTAGGGACCTTTATATCTTTATTGTTATTTCCAAGACTCAGAGAGCATTTCAATTTCTCAAATTTACTACCTGAAGAAATTGGCCTCATTATTCTGACAAGCTTAGGTTGTTTAGCGTGGTATGAATTAAGCAAATGGTTTTTTAATAAGCCTTTGGCCAGGAGACAAAAGGTTCTTTAACAATGGTTCTATTTTTTATTCATCAACATCATGAAACTAACCAAATTTTATAGATCGCTGCAAAAATGATTTCATTTCATTTCATTCTATTTCTACACGTCTCATTAGCTGCTACTAGTTTTATTTTATTTTTATTTCGCTCAACCAGACTTCTGGTTTTACCCAGAAAAAATCAATTTCCCATATTAAAAAAAATAACTATCGGAATTGACAGCTTGTTAACAATAACTGGTATATCGCAGCTTGCCTACTTGAGCTATCAACCACTTAATCAATATTGGTTTTTAGTAAAGATGAGCCTACTAGCGCTTTATATCCTCGCAGGGATTCAGGTATTAAAAACGAATCAATCACAACTTAAACGCATAAGGTATCTAGCGATCGCACTTTCAGCATTTTTTCTCATCGTGTATATGGCGATTTACAAACCATTTTAAATCTGCAAAAGCACCTTCTTTGTAGGTGAAATATCTGCTAGCGTGTACTGGTCAAGATAATTCATGAACTGACCCAATGCCTGACTTAGAACAGACGCTAATTTGCAACGCCTATCTAGAATACAATGATTTCCCGTTGAAAAACACTCCACCAAAGTAAAGTCACTCTCAACACTCCTAACGACATCTCCCAGCTTAATTTTTTCTGCCGGCTTTGCTAATCGAATACCACCCCCCTTACCTCGTAGGGTCTCAATCCATCCCTCACGAGATAAGTGATTAGTAATTTTCATCAAATGAGCCTCAGATAGGCCATGTACGCTTGCTATCTCAGCGATAGTGCATAAGCGCTCATCACCATGTTGAGCAACATACATTAAAAGCCTCAAGGAAAAATCAGTCATTGCTGTTAAACGCATATTTCTTTCTCTTAGTACTTATATTCAAGGCATTTTCCATCAAACATAAATGCCCTTACCAAAAGATATATACAACAGTTACCTTTATTGATGTATATCAAATTAAAAGATATATCTAGGAGTTATCTTATGGATATCTTTAGGAGATAACCATGAAAAAAATAGTTTTGACAATCAGCGCGCTGTTAGCTTGTAGCTTAAGCATAGCTGCAACGGACTACGATCCCCAAAAGATGGATCTCAATCCCAAACCATCCAAAGTCACATTAGAACGATATAAAGGTGCTTATGCAGAGGGTAATTCCTTAAGCTTTGGATCAGAGCTTAAGCCATTAGATCCAAGCCCCGTAAAAACTGTCAGATTAGATACAACACATAAGATTATTGAAATTGCACCAGGGGTTAAATTTGGAGCTTGGACTTTTGGCGATAGCGTCCCTGGTCCAACTATAAGAGCCCGTGTTGGAGACCGCATCAAATTTATCATGACAAATCGTAGTGATGAAACAATGCCTGGCGTTCAATTGACTGCAGCGCCTATGATGCACTCAATGGACTTCCATGCTGCCATGGTCTCTCCACAAGATAAATACAAATCAGTAGCCCCAGGACAAACCATCGAATTTGAATTTACAGTTAACTACCCAGGTATTTTCATGTATCACTGCGGCACCCCAATGATTTTGGAACATATCGCCTCAGGGATGTATGGTGCTGTCGTTGTTGAACCTAAAGAAGGCTACCCGACTAAAGCTGACAGAGAATACATGGTGATTCAGAGTGAATTCTATGTCAAACCAGATCCTGAAAAAAGAAAAATTGACGGCCAGCCTTTCTACGTTTTAGATAATGAAAATCTTAAGAAAGCGATGCCTAGTTATACGGTTTTCAACGGCTACCATAATGGTATGGTAAAAAACCCACTACCTGCCAAACCAAAAGAAAAAGTTCGTTTATTTGTACTCAATGTGGGACCAAGTCGCACTTCTAGCTTCCATGTGGTTGGAACTATTTTCGACAGAGTATGGTTTGAAGGCAACCCAGACAACCAATTCCGCGGTATGCAAACTGTTTTACTGGGATCATCCAATTCAGCGATTGTTGAGTTTCTAATCCCAGAAGAAGGTAAGTACATCATGGTGGACCACCATTTTGCCAATGCATCACAAGGTGCGATTGGATTGGTGAGTGCCTCGAATGAACCTATGCCTAAGCAAGATCTGGAGCACCACAACATGCCTGCAACCAGCACACCAACAGATCCTGGTGCAATACTTGGAAAACAGAATTTCGAAAGTAAATGTTTAGCCTGCCACTCAATTGGTCAAGGCAAAAAGTTAGGCCCAGATTTGTATGGCCTTACCCAAAAACGTAGTGTTGAGTGGTTAACTAAATGGTTGAAAAACCCAGAGAAAATGTTAAAAACAGATGCGACTGCAAAAGCAATGCTTAAAGAATATGGCGGCATCCCTATGCCTAACCAAAACTTAAGCGATGCCGAAATTAGTCAATATCTTAAATATTTCAATTGGGCTGACTCTCAACCTGCTAATAAACTCCACTCAGATGGAGGCCACTAAAAATGGCATTTCGTAGAATCATGGCGACAATGGTCGCCATATTCTTCAGCCAACAAATACTGGCATGTGGTCACTGCGTCGAAGATAAAATTGCGGCAGTCTATGACTACCAAGTGATTACACAAGCCAAAAAATCTGGTCTTGAAATGGCTTTTTTTAGCATTGACGGATCTTTGGCTAGGGATAAGAAAACACTTGAAAAAATTACCCAACTAATAGAGTCTGTCAGAGGGATTGATAAAAAAAGTATTCGGATCTCTCTCGACTCAGAATCGATTTCATTTGCTTATGATGGCAAAAAGATTCCCTTTGCACTTCTCATAGACACCTTAGAAAGAAAACTGGCTTTTCAAAAGCTAACCCTCATTCCTCTACAAGAGCCCAAGAAAACATGAGTGAAAAAAAGATTGCTTTATTAGAGCTAGGATTTCGTCCATTTTATCTTTTAGCAGCGCTTTGGGGATCTTGGGTGATCATTCAATGGATCTTAGAACTAAATGGGGTTCAGAGTAGATTTAATAGTGATATTTCTAGCATGCAATGGCATGCTCATGAAATGATCTTTGGATTTGCCACAACGGTAATTTGCGGATTTGCCTTAACCGCTGTAAAAGCCTGGACAGGGCTCGACACCCCCAAAGGTTATCGTTTAGGTGGATTAGTTGCCATTTGGCTTATAGGGAAAATTGGTGTCATCTTTTCAAGTGCATTTATTGCCGTAGAAGTGCTATTTTTACCAGCGATTGCAATCGTATTGACAAAATTAATCTTGCAAAAGAAGCAATACAAAAATCTATTTCTGCCTCTCATACTTACCTTCCTTGCTAATTTAAATATATTCTTTTATTTAGCAATTTTTAACCATCTATCGTTTGATCCAAACAAAATACTCATCATCTCCCTATATCTAATATTAATTATTGAGATGATTATCGGGGGAAGAGTTATCCCAAGCTTTACAGCCAACGCAGTATTTGGCATCAAACAATATAGAAATCTATTTCTAACAAGAGCAACCTTACTAATTAGTATTTCGACCTTTTTCCTCCAAACCATAATGGGAACTGGATTTATACCTGCCATCCTTTCGTTCTCCGCAGCCATCCTTCAACTCGTATTACTTATCGGTTGGAATCCAATTGCAACACGGGCTAAGCCGATTCTCTGGATCCTTCACATAGCCTACACATGGGTTCCAGTTGGATTCATTTTGTTAGGTATGCACTGCATGGGAATTATTTCCATCTATCCCGCTATTCATGCCTTTGGGATTGGGCTAACAGGTGGATTAATTATCGGCATGATTACTAGAACAGCGCTAGGTCATACTGGTAGGCCATTAAAAGCAGAGAAAATTGAAACGACTGGCTACATACTAGTTCAGATATCTGCGCTCTTCTGGCTACTGTCACATGTTTTCGATTATTTTATGATCCAATTTCTTACCTTGGCTGGAATTGTATGGGCCCTTGGATTTATTCTGTACCTCTATAAATACACGACTTATTTATGGGCCCCTAGAGCAGATGGGAAACCAGGATAACCATCAAGAATGATCATCAATCTTTAAAAATGTCGGGGTTGCCGACATTTTTAACTTTCTAGCAAGTGCCCTGTTTTAACAAAAATCGTACAGCCCTCTTGACTGAAAGGCTGATGCTGACTCATATGAGGGCTCCTTATCCAAGATCCCTCTGGATAACGACCATGCTCATCTTCAAAAACGCCACTTATAACAAATATTTCTTCGCCGCCATAATGCCTATGAGGATTAAAGTAAGTTTGAGGAGCCCAGCGAACTAACGTTGACCCACTTCCTTGTTGCATCAGTGGCATCACATGAAGACCAGGCACCATGCCTTGATACCATGGTGCCATATTAGTGTTTAGGACTTCTCTAACCACCTGTTCTGGTCCTAGATGTCTTAACTTAACAAAAAGCGTACAGCCTGATTCACTAAACGGCGCATGGGATGAACCGGGTGGATTCATGATGTATGAGCCGGCCGGATAATCACCAGTTTCATCACTAAATACGCCGCTCAAAACGAATATCTCTTCACCGAAGTCGTGCGTATGAGATTTAAACTTTGAACCAGGCTGATAACGAACGATTGAAGTCGCTTTTGCAATCTCATCACCTACCCGATCCAGCATTCGACGCTCAATGCCTAACTCTGGGCTAGGGATCCACGGCAAATCATGGTGGTTCAGCACTACTCGTTGACTGTAATCCGAATTAATATTCATTGAATTAATATTTTTAATTGCTTCTATAGGGCGCAAATTAGATGCCTTAGGTTTACCGACATCTCACACTCATCATCACGAAACTTAATACACTTTCTTTTCTCTTCATCTAGCGATGTCTTAGAAGGTCTCAGCAACGCTTAATGGGCAGCAATGGTAAATAATGCGACGATAGAGATGATGCCCAATAACCAACATAAACTTCGTAAATTTGGCCAATCAGCTGCATAAGCAACTATATAAGCGACTCTCGCCAAGATGTATAAGCTAGAAAAAATAGTCATATACAACGGGCTGGCATTTTGCATAGTCGCTACTAAAACGGCAGCAGCAAAAAATGGGAACGATTCAAAGCAATTACTTTGAGCAGCATTAGCTCTTGCTCTAAAACCTGTTTGTTTTGCTAGCCAAGCCCTTGGATTGTGGTTGTCATACGCATGGAAACCAGACTTAGCAATCCCCGTTGCCACATAAGGCAACAAACCTGCAATCAAAATGCACCATAAAGACCAAGTCATATAACCACCTTCGAAAATAAGTATTATTTTATATCATGGATATTTAGTAGACATCGTGGAAAACTGGAGGCGGAACCCAGAACAGTCTTTGTTTCACAGAGATTAAGAACAGAATTAGCTAACTACCTAACAACAAGACTTATACATTTAGCAGACATCCCCTTCTTTCATACCGATAACAGACTAGGATTCTCAGCTAATGGTCTGTGTGTATGGTTTCATGGACTGTATAAGGCGGTAGGTATCTCCGGAGGAAGTTGCCATTCAGGAAGAAAGTTCTTCATCACCTCTTTGGCTAATAAATGTATCGGCGTCAGAATCTTAGCTAGTTTGGCAGGTCATAGATCAATTGCTGTGACACAAAGGTACAAGAGGTTAATGACGAGCAAAAGAGACAGGCCGTGGAGCTTATCTAAACCCACCTAAATTACAAGTTAAAATAGCCCCATGAGCGAATCGAAGAAAATCATCATCATTGCAGGCCCCAATGGGGCTGGCAAGACAACTTTCGCTAAAACCTTCTTACCTCAAGAGGCTCATACATTCCACTTTATAAATGCCGATCTAATTGCCGCAGGGTTAGCGCCATTTAATCCAGAATCAGCTGCATTCAAAGCAGCTCGTTTAATGCTTAATGAGCTTGATGAATATACGTCAGCAGGTAAAAACTTTGCTTTCGAAACTACTTTATCAGGCCACCATTATTTACAGCGTATTGAAAATTGGAAAAAGCTAGGCTATTTAGTGAAATTATGGTTTATTGCTCTCAGCTCTGCGGAATTAGCCATATCACGTGTAGCGGAACGGGTTGCTCAAGGTGGGCATAACATTCCAGAAGATGTCATTAAAAGGCGATTTACTGCAGGATTAAAAAATCTCCCTGATTACCAAAAAGCAGTAAACTCTTGGGTATTACTAAATGGAGATACGACCCCTCCAGAACCTGTGGACTTAGGTTAAATATATGGGAACACCACTAAAAGATATTCGTAATTCTTTAGATCCTGATATCGCTGGATCCTACAACGCCATGATTAGAGCTGGTCAATCTGCTATTGATCTAGCAATCCAAACAAATACAGCTATTGTGACTTCTATCAATGGCAAAGTTGTTCGTATCCCAGCAGCTGAACTAATCAAAAAAGCTAAGCTAACTCGCTAATTCGCCAGTTCGTTAACTAGACTCAGCCCTTTTAGATTTGAGAGGGTTAATAGATTTTTTATTAGTTGGATACCCCCCATACTTTTCCCAAGCCCTAAGTGACTTTTGATCAGATCCAGAAGACTTCTCACAAGAGAAGCCCATCTTACGCATTAGCCTAGATACGTGACTTGGACTGTAATAAATGTTGTATTTGTAACCAATGATTGTGGCAATCATCCCCAAAGTCCATCGCTCATGACTGTAATTCATGGACTCAACACCACTTCTAACAGTACTAGCTGGCTTCCTAAGCTCTGTTAAGGTCAGTTTCATAGGCCTACCTAGATCCTTAACCCTCCAAGATCTGTAACTCTTACCCATAGACTTCTTCCACTCATGAACAGTCTGCCTAGTTACATCCAATCAACACCATAACTCTCCATTGACCAAGAATAGAAGCCAGAATCTGCCAATCAGCAGATTAATGACTATGGATCATTATGAGAATAGCTAGAAACTGGAGGCGGAACCCAGAATCGAACTGGGGTACACGGCTTTGCAGGCCGCTGCATAACCACTCTGCCATCCCGCCAGGGAGGAATTAAAAAGGGAAGCTTTTTAAGCTTCCCTCGTAATTTGGAGCGGGATAAGAGGCTCGAACTCTCGACCTATACCTTGGCAAGGTATCGCTCTACCAACTGAGCTAATCCCGCATAACAACAAGACCGATACTTTAACATATTTTTGAGAGATGTCAAATACACCCATCAAATTAGCTAGTTATCGCTACTATCTTGGGTAACGCAAAAATACACTTTTTCAGTGTTTTTTAATGCTTTTTCAGTACTTTTAACTTATAAATCGGTTTTAGCCTTAATTAAAGGCCAAGCTTTTTGCAGATAATAAAACATCGACCAGACCGTTAATACCGCAGCAATCCAAATTAGTGGTCGACCAATACTCGATGTGTGAAATAAACCAAACAAGGTATTGTCATAGAGTAAGAATGGGATCGCGACCATTTGCGCAGCAGTTTTTAACTTGCCCACAAAATGAACCGCCACACTTCTTGAGGCGCCAATTTGCGCCATCCACTCTCTCAAAGCAGAGATCGTAATCTCGCGGCCAATAATAACTAAGGCCACCCAAGCCTCTACACGATCAAAGTTTAATAGCACTAATAAAGCAGCTGCCACCATTAGCTTATCGGCCACTGGATCTAAGAAAGCACCAAAAGCTGAGACCTGCCCCCACTTGCGAGCTAAGTAACCATCCAACCAATCAGTAATCGCAGCGCCTATGAAGAAAATGGTTGCCCAAAGATTTTTCTCTGGAAAAGTTAAATAACTATCCGGTAGATAAAAAATACCAACCACCAAGGGAATAGTGGCTACTCTTAACCAAGTGAGGAAGATTGGTAAATTAAAAGGCATTCGATAAGGATAAAGGAATTTCTAATGTAACTGCTTATAAATTTGCTCTGCTAGAGCCTTGGAGATGCCTTCAACTTGCTGCAACTCTTCCAAGGTGGCGCCAACCACCCCTCGCAAACCGCCAAATCTGAGCAATAACTTTTGGCGCCTCTTAGCACCGATCCCCTCAATTTCCTCTAAGCGTGAAACATTGCGCGCCTTTTGCCTCTTGGCTCTCATGCCAGTAATAGCGAAACGATGTGCCTCATCACGAATCTGAGCAGTTAACAATAATGCGGGACTCTCCAAACCTAATAACAAAGGTTCTCGTTGATCGGCAAATAAGAGCGTTTCTAAGCCAACCTTCCTACCCTCGCCTTTAGCAATACCCACAATCAAAGAAGGATCAAGGCCCAACTCGTCAAAAACCTGTCTGGCCATTTCTACCTGACCACGGCCACCATCGACCAAGACAATATGCGGCTGCTTCTCAGGAGGTAACTCTTGAAAATTGGCATATCTGCGATGTAACACTTGTCTCATCGCGGCATAGTCATCGCCCGGCGTGATGTCATGGATGTTAAAGCGCCTGTACTCCGCAGTTTGCATGTCATGTTTTTGATACACCACACACGAGGCCTGTGTCGCTTCACCGGAAGTGTGGCTAATATCAAAACATTCAACCCTTAGATCTTCAGCCTGCTCAATATCTAAGCCCAAGGTCTCAATTAACGATCGCGTTCTCGCTTCTTGACCACCAGACTCACTCAATCGTTTTGTTAACGCAAGTTCCGCATTATTCTGCGCCATCATCAACCAGTGTTTTCTTTGGCCTTGAGGCTGTCTCAAAATTTGTACTTTTTTATTTGCTCGCTCATTTAAAAGCACCTGTAATGCTTCATTCTCTAAAGAATCTTTAAAGTTTTGGATCACCATCACTCTGGGGATTAAACGTAATGATTCCGCATCATCACTTAAATAATGCTGCGTCATAAATGCTTGCATCACCTCATCGGCATCAGGCATCACATCTTCTTTAAATCGCCCCATCTTCGGGTAATACGCTTTATCACCAAGATGGCGCCCGCCTCGCACCATGGCCAAGTTCACACAAGCCAATCCACCCCTCATCGCAATGGCTAAGACATCCACATCACCTTCACCATCAGCAACCGTATCCATCGATTGCTGCTGAAGAATATTGGATAAATCTGCAATACGATCACGCATAGCGGCCGCCTGCTCAAACTCCATCCGCTCACTATGAAGCAACATGGCTTTTTCAAGATCAACCATCACACTGGCGTGATCGCCCTCTAGGAAACGAATCGCCTTATTAACATCTGCCGCGTAATCTTTTTCACTAATCAATCCAACACAGGGTCCACTGCAACGATGAATTTGATGCAATAAACAAGGTCGGCTTCTATTTTTAAAAACCGTGTCTTCACAAGTCCTAATCTGAAATACTTTTTGCAATATTTGAATACTATTTTTAACCGCCCACCCGTTAGGAAAAGGTCCATAGTATTGGTGGCGCTTCTCAACTCTACCGCGGTAGTAGGCTAAGCGCGGGAAGTCATGCCCAGAAAGCATCACGTAGGGATATGACTTATCATCTCTAAATAAAATATTAAAGGGCGGTGATAACTCTTTAATAAGATTATTTTCTAGCAACAATGCTTCTGTTTCCGTTCGGGTGACCGTAGTTTGCAAGGTCTGAATCTTGCTAACCATGCGCTCAATACGAGGGGAACTTAAATTGCGCTGAAAATAACTACTAACCCGTTTTTTTAGGTCTTTGGCCTTACCAACATATAAGATGTGACCTGCTTCATCAAAGAAGCGGTAAACCCCTGGTAAACCAGGTAGCTTTTTTACATCATCCATAAGGATTACTAAGGCGTTATTCGACATGCGTTGGGATATTTTCTGTCAAATCGTAGACAACTTTGGTGACGCGGGCGTTTGTTGGCGCCTGGCTAGAAGTTTGTCTCAGATGTCTGTACATGGTGATGATATCCGTATTCGCTTATTTTGCGATGATTTACATGTATTAGACCAAATAGCGCACGGTGACGCTACTCGCTATGGTGCTAGCCTTGGGATTGAAGTATTGCCTTGGCAACACACCCCACAGAATGAAGAAGCATTTCAAAAAACGACAACTGTCGGTGATGTCGTCATTGAAGCATTTGCTTGCACCATTCCACCCGCCTATGTGGATGCCATGCTAGCTTCTCCCAAAAAGCCGCTGTGGATTAATTTGGAATATCTCACAGCAGAAGCATGGGCTGATGACATGCATCTACTACCATCTCCACAAAATAACGGCCTCAAAAAATATTTCTATTTTCCAGGGTTTACTGCCAAAACAGGTGGCGTCACTTTAGGAGACTGGGATCAAGTGACCAGCCGTACTGAAATACCTGAGAGCTTGCGCTCCAGTTGGGCCTTATGTCGACCTGATGCAAAACGCATATCTATTTTTAATTATCCGCATGCGCCATTAGAACCATGGCTTTTATCTCTAGATCAAGCTGCCCATGCTTGCGATGACACAGTTGATGTTTTAATTTGCGCCAATCAAAATATCTCAAGCCACTTCTTTAATCATCCTTTTAAGCGCCTGCGCTTAATACAACTCCCTTTTATGCCGCAAGAGGATTACGACTGGCTACTCGCCCATTGCAATCTAAACCTTGTCCGAGGGGAGGATTCATTTGTTCGGGCGCAATGGGCTGGTCAACCATTTATTTGGGATATTTACCCACAAGAAGATTTAGCTCATGAAATCAAACTAGAAGCCTTCTTGGAACGCTATTTTGAAGATGCTTCTAGCGAATTAAGTACGATTGCTATTTCCGCTATGAAATGGGCCTCTCCAGAGACCTGGTGGCCGGAAATCAGGGCTTGGCAGACACATTCCAAGGGTTGGTCTGAGAAGTTACGGGCACTTGGCTCATTAGAGGGTAAAATATTAGACTTTGTGAAATCTCAGGAAATATCGCGATGAAAATTGCTCAAGAACTCCGCGTCGGTAACGTTGTTATGCTTAATGGCCAACCATTGGTCATTCAAAAATCTGAATACAGCCGTTCAGGTCGTAATGCTGCAGTTGTAAAGATGAAGTTTAAAAACCTCATCACTGAAGCACCTAACGAAGGCATTTTCAAAGCTGATGACAAATTTGAAGTTGTGATCTTAGAACGTAAAGAATGTACGTACTCTTACTTCGCTGATCCTATGTATGCATTCATGGATACTGAATACAACCAATATGAAGTTGAAAAAGACAACATGGGTGACGCCCTTCACTACTTAGAAGACGGGATGCCTGTTGAAGTAGTTTTCTACGAAGGTAAAGCACTCTCAGTTGAATTACCTACGATTGTGGTCCGTGAAATCACTTACACAGAACCAGCTGTTAAAGGTGATACAAGCTCAGGCCGCGTATTGAAGAACGCTAAAATTGCAACTGGATACGAACTGCAAGTTCCTTTGTTCTGCAGCGAAGGCGACAAAATTGAAATCGATACTCGTACCGGTGAATATCGTAGCCGCGCAAACTAATTTAATTTCTTTGCCGATAAAAAACCACCTTTCGAGGTGGTTTTTTATTGCCTGTTTTATAAATAACAGTAGATAAATATCCTGCCTCTAACTCCACCAAGTCTCACTGCTTATTTTTTAAGCAAACAACCTAGCCTATTAGATTAAGTGGGTTTATGATGTTTTCAGAAGGAGTTATAAACAATTTCTGTGGATAACTATCATGAACATCAAAACACCTCCCAAGCACCTCTACGTTGAGTACATGTACGGCTTTCTATTTCACTACACAGACCAACCACTCTTTCCAACAAGCCCCTCTTATAGCTTAGTTAAAGTGATTCTCTCAACAGAAAAGACCTGGGAAGCCATCTACAAAAATATGGATGACGAAAAAACCACATTTATTTTTGATGGCACCATTAAATTAAAAAAGCATGCGTAATGGGTAAGCGCGTCAAATAAAATATTTTCAATCTAAAAATCAACAAGATAAATGCGCTTACTAAAGAGATATCTAGAGTTCATGAAAATTTTGTAAGAAATACAACAGCTAGGGTAATAGTAAATACCTATAACTAAATCTAGTGGTCAGGTTACACTTCTTCTATGTAAAAGTACTAATAAACATATGAAAAGAATCGTCGACGTTTTTAAGAAAAAAGATCGTGCTTTAGTGTGGACCTACGTAATTTCACTAGACCGCAAAGAATTACCTTCCGGTATTGCCAGCTTTGAAACAGAAGCTCTTCGTTTATCAATGATCGATGATCACGGTACACCAGATACGCTATTAGCCAAGGTTCGCCTTAGCTAATTGATTCATTGCTGAGCGACATGCGCCCAGCCTCTTATAAAGACCGCATTGCTTGCGCTGCGAGATCAAACGATCTTAGTCGCTTCTCATGGCTATGTATCTGCCCTGCAAGGATTAACTCATCCGCTTGAGTTCGCTCCAGAATCTCTTTCAAACCAGCTCTAACCGTCTCTAAAGAACCCGCAACGGTATAAGCCAAGGACTGTGTCACTGAAGCTTTTTCATGAGGCAACCAAAACGCTTCAATATCATTAATCGGAGCTGGCAACTGCCCGCGTGTATTACGTCGCATACGTACGAAATTTTGCTGCAAACTAGTCAACAAATACTGAGCTTCTTCATCGGTATCAGCAGCAATCACATTCACGCCCACCATGGCATGAGGTTTTTGAGACTGTTTTGAAGGTTTAAATAGGCGACGATAAGTCGCCAAGGCATCCATCAAGTAATCAGGGGCAAAATGCGATGCAAAAGCATAAGGCAAGCCCAAATGAGCTGCTAATTGCGCGCCGTATAAGCTAGAACCTAAAATCCAAAGCGGCACATGCAAGCCCAATCCTGGAATGGCTTTAACCGCCTGATTAGGGTGTAAGTCCTCAAAGTAATATTGCAACTCCTGCACATCTTCTGCAAACCCATCATCACTACCCATCAAGTCACGGCGTAATGCCCGAGCAGTCATTTGGTCTGTCCCAGGCGCTCTACCAAGTCCTAAGTCAATGCGTCCAGGAAACAAAGCTTCTAAGGTGCCAAATTGCTCAGCAATAACTAAAGGCGCATGGTTAGGCAACATAATCCCACCAGCACCAACACGGATAGTTTTTGTACCGGCTGCCACGTGTCCAATCACCACGGATGTCGCTGCACTCGCATTGCCAGTCATGTTGTGATGTTCGGCTAACCAATAGCGGTTATAACCCCAAGCCTCAGCATGCTGCGCTAAATCACGCGAATGCCTAAGAGCATCCGAAGCAATCAAACCCTCAGGAATGGGAGATAAATCAAGTATGGAATATGGCACGCTCATGGATCAGAAACCTTTTATTCATATCTAAAAAGAATAAAGCCATATGAAACCATATAGCTTTATCGTTTTTTAATCATTCAAACATTAAAGAACTATTGCAGCATCCTCAAAACTTAAACGTGGGTTACGTGGATAAACGCCCACTGGATCTGCCACACCAATGTTTAACAAAAAGTTAGCTTTGAAATGCCCGTCAGGGAAGAAAGCCGCATTCACTGCCTTGGCATCGAACCCAGACATCGCGCCACAGTCGAAACCTAAAGCACGAACCGCTGTAATCAAATAGCCACCTTGCATAGAACTATTACGGAAAGCCGCTTCTTCTGTTAACGCAGGATTATTTTCGAAAATAGGCTTAGCGTCATATACCGGAAATTGGACTGGCAAATGGTTAAAGAATTGAGTGTCATAAGCAACAATCACCGTCACTGCTGCGCTCTCCACCTGAGGCACATTACCTGGCGATAGTGTTGGCAACAATTTAGCTTTGGCTTCACCACTACGCACAAAAACCAAACGAGTTGGTTGAGCATTAAATGCTGTTGGAGCCCATTTAAACAAATCATAAATTTCTTTAATTTGTGCGTCACTTAACTCACTCTTTTTAAATGCATGAGCGCTGTGCGCTTCATAAAAAATTTGATCTAAAGCGGCTTTATTCAATGGTGCGGTCATATATCCTCTAATGCTTGATGGGGGGGATGTAAATTTACTGCTCAGATTGTTTTTCAAATGCTTCGCGAAGTACTTTGAGAGAGTGATTCATGTGCATTAAATCTTTTTGGCTCAGCTGATTAAAGATCTGTCCGAGATACTGCACATGCTCAGGAAAAATCTTTTCAAATAACTTTTGGCCTTTACTCGTTAAGCCAATTTTTTGACTTCTAGCATCTTCGATGTTCACAACTCGAGTAATTAATTGCTTGGCCTCTAAACGATCTAAAACTCCCGTCAAAGTACCTTTTGTCACCAAGGTTTTCTCACCCAACTCTTTACAAGTCATAGGGGGTTGATTACCCAAGGTAGCCAACACATCAAACTGTGTCATTGTGAGCCCCATAGAACGTACATGAGCCGATGAATATTGTTCAAAAGCTTGGGTTGCTCTCACGAGCTCTTTTAAGGATGATAAAAAGTCCACGGTATAAGCTTGATTAAAAAGTTAATAGGTCATTATAGTACTAATTAGTACCATCAACCCAAAACCCCTTCAAGAGATCCCTCAAAAATCACCCCTAAAAATCATGAGCATTTATTTTTGTTTTAAGACTGATAAATGCACCAAAACCGCTCATTTAAGGGGGCTAAGATGCCTAGTTTGTGACAAAATGAGCGGATTCATAATAGATGTCAAAAATCGCTTATTTTTCATTGAAATGTAAAAAGAAAACTATACAGTTACACGATTAATTATCAGACATTGCAACTTTCAATTACTATGCTCTTCAATCGCCCATTAGCCAACTTCCCGCGCAAGCTGGTTTACCTCAGTTTGCTAGTAAGCTCAGTGGCGTTTGCAGAAAAAACTCCTGTGACATGCGCCCCCCAAAGTCCAGTAGAGCTAAAACTACAAGAAGTTCTCACCCGTGCACTGAATTGCAGCCCTGATTTAATTGACTTTAGACAAGCTCACGAGATTAGCAAAGCGGAAACCATCATTGCCAATCAGCAACCTAATCCCATACTGAGTTACAGCGCGGATTCGATGAGTCGACATCCAGAACGCCATCCTCAAGGCACGAGCAAAATTGACTCCTCTGTAAGAATTGATCAACTAGTTGAGCTAGGAGGCAAGGCCAAATATAGATCTCAAGCAGCTACAGCAGCAGAGGTCGCCTCTCTTTACCAATTGAAGTTCAATGAACGCTCCACCTTGGTTGCTATTGAGATGCTTTATTTTGATGCATTAAGCGCACAACAACGCGCCTCAGACCTTGAAGCTTTGATGGCGCTTAGCAAGCGCTCCTTAGATATTGCAGATAAACGTTTTAAAGTAGGCGACATCTCGCAACTTGATCATCAAAAAATAGCTTTAGATATCGCAAGAGCTGATAACGATTATCAAATGGCCAAGATTGACTTTGCATCGGCAAAAGCTGAATTGGCTAAAGCCCTAGGCTTTGATAAAAGCATCATGAAAGCCACGCTTTCTAAAGATTGGCCCAAGCACGAAGAAAAATTGCCAACCATTAATTTAGATAAGATCGCCAACCGAGCAGATCTGTTGGCCAATAAAAATAGAACCCTGGCTGCCGAAGGTAATCGCCAGTTAGGTAGGGCTTTACGCATTCCAGACATTACTGTTGGCCTGCAATACAACCACCAACCTGTTACAGGCGATTCAGCTAGAGGCACCATTAACACTTACTCAGTAGGGCTATCGATGCCACTATTTTTGCGCCACTCCTATCAAGGTGATGCGCAAAAAGCTGAGGTTGAATATTACCGAGCTAGAGATGCAGAACTGCGCTTGGAAAAAGATGCCTATACCAATATTCAGGTACAAGAAACTGATTTAGAAGTTAAGCAAGAGCGCTTGATTCGTGCCTTAAACACGATTCTCCCTAATGCCGAACAAGTTGCTGAAAAAGCTGAATTTGCTTATAGCAAAGGGGCTATTAATGTATTAGATCTGATTGATGCAAGAAGATCTTTACGCCAAGCAAAAGCTGAAGCAACTCAAATTCGAACGGACTTTGCAAAGAGCTTGAGCACCTTTAAGTTAGCGACTGAAACCGAAGAAAAGCCATGAAATCAACCAAAGAATTTTTCTTAGACACCATCAAGCTCATCTCTTGGTTAAGCAAAGACCTCTACCGCCTGATTCGATCTGTTTTCACATCTATCGTGAAAACAGCCAAATCCAATGTTTATTTAGAAAAGTTTCGCAGCGTTGAATCATTTGTGATTCAACAACTCGAGGCCAATTTGCCCAATGAACCAAAATTATTTTGGATCAAACACCATCAAAAAATATTAAAAATTGTTTATCTTCTGTTAGCGCTATCGGTTCTCACCAATATTGCTAAATGCGCCTACACACCCGAAAAAATTACCATTCACCCAGTTGTTGAAGGCAGAGTCATTACTTTCGAAGGCACTAATAAAGCGTTAAACGGCATCAAAAGTATTGATTTAACGATTGGCGCAACACCCGAACTTAACCTATCAGGCCGACTAGTTTGGAATGAAGAAAAAACAGCGAAGGTATTCTCGCCTTTTGCTGGGCGCGTAGAAAGCGTTGAAGTACAACCGGGCCAAAAGGTCGAAAAAAACCAAGTATTAGCTGTCATCCAATCTCCAGATTTTGGTAATGCACAAGCTGACTTTAAAAAAGCCCAGGCAGCTGCTCATGTAGCTAAAGCCAATCTCGCTAGATCTAAAGAATTATTTGACTTTGGCATCGTGTCTCAAAAAGACTACGAACAGGTTGTCTCTGATAGCGCACAGGCTATCGCTGAGTTTGAGCGAGCCAATGCTAGACTCAAATCAATCGGGGCGCAAACAAAGAACGTTGATCAAAAATTCCTATTGCGCTCGCCTATGGCAGGTATTGTGGTTGAAAAGAATATTTACCCTGGCCGTGAACTCAACTCAGACTTGTCTGCTACACCACTCGTGGTTGTCTCTGATCCAAGCAATCTTTGGGCCGTCCTAGAAGCTTCAGAAATTGATATTGGTCGATTTGATATCGGATCTGAAGTTACCTTACAAAATAATACTTTGGTTAATGAAAAATTAGTCGGCACGATTATTCAAATTGCAGACTTTGTAGACCCTGTGACAAGGACAATTAAAGTTCGTGTCAATGTTCCTAATCAGCAGAGAAAATTACGTGCCGAGATGTTTGTGGAAGCTGCCATCCCCCTCAACCATATTGAGGGAATCGTGATACCCGCGAAGGCAGTTTTCTTAGCTGGCACACATCACTTTGTCTTTATTGAAATTGCTCCCAATAAATATTTACGTCAAGGCGTTAATTTAGGCACACGCTTTGCAGATAAGGTGGAAATTCTAGAAGGTCTTAAGCCAGAACATCGTGTGGTTATTGAAGGTAATCTTTATTTGAATGAGATTTTCCGAGATAGCAACCGCAGCTCTGGATCTACAGACCCAGCGGTGATAACACCTGCTAAGCCGCTAACTGAGAATGCTCCTCTAGACCCCAATCCTTCACACAATTAAAGATCGCAATGATTAATCGCATCATTCGTTTCGCATTAGATCAAAAACTATTTGTTGGTTTAGGTTTATTAATCCTGATATTGGCTGGTATTTTTAGTTTTAAAAATTTACCAGTTGAAGCTTTCCCTGATGTTTCGGATATTCAGGTCAACGTCATCACCCTCTACCCTGGCCGAGCTGCTGAAGAGGTTGAAAAACAAGTCACCATTCCGATTGAAGTTGCGTTATCAGGTTTACCCAACTCAGTACGCGTCTTCTCTCATACACAATTTGGCCTATCGTTCTTAATGGTGACATTTAACGATAAAACCACTGACCTGATTGCCCGACAACAAGTTGCTGAGAAACTCAGACATATTGATCTACCCGATGGGATTACGCCAGATATCGCCCCACTATCTACCGCCATTGGTGAAATCTATCGCTTTCGCCTAAAAGGCATTGGCAAAGACACTCAAGAACTCCGAACTCTAGAAGACTGGGTCGTTGAAAAACACCTCAGACAAGTATCAGGGGTAGCCGATGTTGTAACTGTTGGCGGTCAAGTCAAACAGTATGAGGTCAATCCCAATTTGGCAAAAATGAGGGACTACAAGATTACTCTGGGGCAGCTATTTAATGCTCTATCGCGCGCCAACTCAAATGCAGGTGGCGGCAGAGTCGAAGAAGGACGCCAACAGTACCTCTTGAGATCTATTGGTTTATTTAAGTCATCAGCTGAAATTGGACAAGTGGTTGTTGCCGAAAACAAAGGCGTACCTATTTTAGTCAAGCATATTGCTGATGTCAGAGTGGCCTATGCTCCCCCACAAGGTTTGATGGCCCAGGATACTGAAGATGACATCGTAGTTGGCACTGTTTTAATGCGAAAAGGTGAAAACCCATCTCGAGTTCTTGAAGGCATTAAAAATAAGATTGATAAGCTAAATGACGATATCTTGCCACGAGGCGTCACGATCGAGCCCTACTACGATCGCTCTTGGCTGATTGATAAAACATTAAAAACTGTTTTTGGTAACTTAGTTGAAGGTGCCCTCTTAGTTGTCGCTGTTTTATATCTATTTTTACTTAACGCTCGCGCTGCAGCGATTGTTGCCATCACCATACCTTTAGCACTTCTATCAACCTTTATCGGCCTAACCATTGTTGGCATTCCAGCCAACCTATTATCTTTGGGGGCTATGGATTTCGGCATCATCGTTGACGGCGCAGTGATTGTGGTTGAAAACATATTTAGACGTTTAGGTGAATTAAATAAAGGTCAAATGGGTAATGCTCACGAAAGAAAGCGAGCCATTTTCAAAGCAGCCACCGAGGTAGGTAGACCCACACTGTTTTCAATCATCATCATTATTGCTGCACACATTCCCATTTTCACGCTTCAGCGTCACGAAGGAAAAATATTTGCGCCAATGGCCTATACCGTTACATCAGCTTTAATTGGTGCCTTAATTATTTCATTAACTGTGGTACCTATGCTGTGCCACTTATTTTTGAACAGAAATATCTCTCACGAAGATAGCAAGTTAGTTCACTGGTGCAAGGTGAAATACGAACGTAGTCTTAAATGGGCTTTAGAACAGAAACAGAAAGTTGTAAAGATTGCACTCTTGTTAATGGTGGCCACCGTGGTTGTCTCGAAGTTTCTAGGTAGTGAATTCTTACCAGAGCTAGATGAAGGCGCCATGTGGATTAGCATTGATTTGCCTGCCTCCGTCTCTATGACAGAAGCTAAAGAGCAAGCCAGAATTCTTCGAGAAGTTATCTCTAAAACTCCGGAAGTCGCCACCACCATTTCCAAGGTAGGTCGCCCTGATGACGGTACAGATCCCAAGCTCATTAATACTGTTGAAATATTAGTAGATTTAAAACCCGAGAAAGAATGGCGCTTTTGGCACAAAAAATCTCACATCATTAATGAAATTGATAACAACCTTAGGGCGATGCCTGGGATAGAACCAAATTTCTCACAACCGGTTAGAGATAACATTCTTGAAAGTATTTCTCAAATCAAAGGTCAGATTGTTATTAAAGTTTTAGGCGACAACTTATCTCGCAACAAAGAAGTTGCAGGTGAAATTCTGACTGAAGTTGAAAAAGTACCAGGTGTTGTCAGAGCTTTTATCGACCGTGATGGAGAGTTACCTCAATTTATTCTTGAGATTGATCGGGTGCAAGCAGCTAGATATGGTCTGAATGTCGGTGATTTGCAGGATGTCATTGAGACAGCATTAGGTGGCAAAGCTGCTACTGAGCTGTGGGAGGGTGAGCGTCACTTTAGTGTGGTGGTTCGTTTGAAAGATGCTGAGCGTTATTTAGGCAACCTTCCTAGCACCTTGGTATCAGCCCCTAATGGCGCACAAATTCCGCTATCGGAAGTCATGAATTTCAGGACTATTTCAGGAGCAATGAATATCAGCCGTGAAAATGGTCAACGCGTCTCTTCAATCGGTGTCTTTATCCGCGATCGAGACATGGGCAGTGTTGTTAAAGATATGCAAGCGCGCGTAGATCAAAAAATTAAAGCCAACGATGTCCGCATTGATTGGTCAGGAGAATTCGAGAATCAAGAACGCGCCATGGCAAGATTATCTGTGGTCATACCTATTTCGATTCTGGTTATCTTCTTATTGCTATTTAATGCGTTTAACTCATTGCAAAGCGCTTTATTGATTATTTCAAATGTGCCATTTGCGATGATTGGCGGTATCTTCCTTCTATTTATCACAGGCACACCTTTATCGGTCTCTGCGGCCATTGGCTTTATCGCCCTATTCGGTCAAGCGGTTCTCAATGGTGTGATTATGGTCACGTACTATAACCAGCTACAAACTGAGGGGTTAAGTCTTCGAGAAGCCATCCTAAAAGGGTCTAGTGATCGTTTGCGAACTGTTTTGATGACAGCGATGCTCGCCATGCTTGGTTTATTGCCGATGGCACTATCGACAGGCATTGGCTCTGAAACACAACGCCCATTAGCACTGGTGGTTATTGGTGGTTTAGTTAGCGCCACCCTATTAACCTTGATTGTTCTACCAGTTCTATACGAGATGTTTGCTAACTACGCTAGCAAACACAAGCCTGACAATCTATAAAATAGCGCTAAGCAGCGATTAATCTTAAATCTTTTAATTGCTGCTTAGCTTTCTGATAATCAGGACTAGCTTGCAGTGCATCCCATGTCAACGCGCGAGATGTAGGCATTAATTTCTCTAGTCTAGCTCTAGATATTTGGAATAATTTCTCATCATAGGTCAGATGCTTAAGTAACTCATCAGCCAAGTCAGGCCGATTACAAATCAATACCTGGTCACATCCGGCCTTCAGGGCCATTTGAGCACCCGTCACAACGCTACCTGCTACGGAAGCACCTTCCATCGACAAATCATCACTAAAAATAACGCCTGTAAATTTCATTTGCTTGCGCAAAATGTCCTGCAGCCAAATCTTAGAGAAACCAGCCGGATTTTTATCGACCTTCGGATAGATAACGTGAGCAGGCATCACCGAAGCCAAGCCAAGACCTAACCACTCGTAGGGCTGTGCATCATCATTCAGAATTGTTTTTAATGGGCGCTCATCTACGGGGATTGCCACATGTGAATCAGCCTCCGCCCAACCATGCCCAGGGAAATGCTTACCGCAATTAGCCATCCCTGCCAAAAGCAGTCCATGATTTAAGCTTTTAGCTAAGGCATAAGCAATTTGAGGATCCCTATGAAATGAACGATCACCAATCACTGCACTTCTTCCAAAATCCAAATCTAGCACAGGGGTAAAACTAAAATCCACCCCACAGGCTCTTAATTCAGAAGCCAAAACAAAACCAACGGCCGTGGCAGCATCCATCGCCATAATGGCATGGGTAGCATCGGCCTTCTTGCCATGGTTAGTCCAAATATCACCCAAGCGCTTCATTGCCGGCAAGTGCGTAAATCCATCAGTTCGGCAACGTTGTACCCTACCACCCTCATGATCAATGCTAATCATGACATCAGATCGAACTGCTTTAATTTCCTTAGTCAGCGCTGTCAGCTGCTTCCTGTCCTGATAATTACGGCCAAACAAGATAACCCCGCCGGTTTTAGGATTAGCAATCCGCTTAATATCTTCTTTGGTTAAAGTCTTTCCCAAGACATCTAACACAATGGGACCCGCCAAAAATGCATGTTCTTTTTTGATTTTTTTTGATTGATTTGATTTAGTCATATTTATTTTTAATTACTTTTATTTTTTTGAGTATTGTTATTGATGAAGTGATTTTTTATAGATAGCGCCTCAAGGGCCCATATCTTTAAGTTCCATCACACCACTGATCATCGGCGTACCATACGACACCACCACAAAAGCAATTGCCATATCTACTTCATCGCTAATGCTGACCTGAGCAAAGAATTTTTTCTCTTCCATGAACGCTTGTAATTTTCCAGAACACCTCACTACTGGCTTACCACTTGGGTCATTTAAAGTCTGCATGGCGCGCCAACTCATCGGCATTCGCATCCCCAAGCCAATCGCTTTAGAAAAAGCCTCTTTCGCCGCAAAACGTGTCGCTAAATAGGCCATGCCACGTGACTCATTTCTAGCTAAGCGAGACTGGAACACTTTCATTTCTTCTGGCCCCAAGATTCTCTGCGCAAGGCGACCTTGAGTACGAGCGTAGCTCGCCTTCAAACGATCAATCTTGAGTATGTCAGTTCCAATGCCAGCAATCATTATTTTATTTTAAGTAGATTGATTCGTTAATGCCCGCTGCCGAGCCTCTAACATTAATGCACGCATATCTTGTATGGCCGCTTTCCAACCTTTAAAAATTGATTCCGCCACAATCGCGTGGCCAATATTCAACTCTGCAATCTCAACAATACCAGCTATAGATGCCACATTCCCTTCATGCAGTCCATGGCCAGCGTTAACTTTTAAACCAAGACTTTTACCGTACTTCGCAGCTTGGCGAATACGCTCTAATTCATGGGATTGTTCGCTACCCACCGTATCGGCATATTTACCCGTATGCAATTCAATCACTTGAGCGCCCGTGGCTTTTGCTTTAGAAATTTGAAGTTCATCAGGATCAATAAAAATTGATACGGTGATGCCTTGTTGCATTAATTTTGTTACCGCATTTTTTACAAGATCAAAATGCCCCACAACATCTAAGCCTCCCTCAGTGGTGACCTCCTGGCGCTTTTCAGGCACCAAGCAAACATCATGAGGCTTGACCTGGCAGGCTATATTCACCATTTCTTCTGTGACCGCACACTCAAGGTTCATGCGCGTTTTAATAAGAGGACGCATGCGTATCAAATCAGCATCCTTAATATGGCGTCGGTCTTCACGCAAGTGTAATGTGATGAGGTCAGCACCATACATCTCAGCTAACTCTGCCGCCTTAATTGGGTCAGGATATATCGTCCCACGTGCGTTCCTAAGTGTTGCCACATGGTCAATATTGATACCTAGGTCAATAATATTTTTAGGCTGAAGTGACATAATTTTGATGTATGAATAATGGCAAAGTAAAAAATTATATTTTCTTAAGGTCAATCAATATCTGACGCGTTGTCATAGCTTGATCTTGGAGATGTAAGCCCAACAAAAAACGAATCAAAGTTTTACTTTGACTCAGCGTTTCAGGGTCGGCATAATTTCTTTGCCCCATTAAACTCAAATGTTTACCCGTCATCACCGGCCAATGACCGGGATCATCAGCTTGCAATTTACGTAAACCACGCTCTGGCTGATACACGTAATGCTCATCTTCTTCAGGCGCTAAATTAGTATCCACACAGCGATCTAGAGCTGCAGCAAAACCCGTCTCTCTCAATAACGCCAACTCAAATGGTCGTAAGATAGGTTCCAAATCAGTAGGATCCTGCCCTAAGCGATGCACCGTTGCAGCATATTCATCATAAAGATCCTCGTGAGAGTCTTCTCTAGCAGTAAATTTAACCAACAGCTCATTCAAATAAAATCCGCAAAGCAAGGCATCACCGACCAAAGGAGGTACGCCACCCAACCATTCAGCCTTAGTCATGGTTCTTAATTCGCTTTTACCACTCCATGAAACAGCTAAAGGTTGAAACCTTTGCAATACAGGTCTTAAAACAGAATGTGGCCTTTTGGCACCTTTAGCAATTAAAGCCATACGTCCATAAGAACGTGTAAACACATCTAGAATTAAGCTAGTTTCTTTGTAAGGAATGCTGTGGAGCACAAAGGCTGGCTCGTCAGAAACACGGGTCGCCATAATAAATTGTTTTACTCCAGGCCTTGTTCACGCAAAATAATACGATCGTCTGCCCAACCACTTTTCACCTTAACCCAAGTCTCAAGAAATACTTTCCCATCAAAAAGCTTTTCCATATCTTGTCGTGCTTCTGTTGAAATGCGCTTGAGCTTAGCGCCCTTTTCGCCAATGACCATTGCTTTATGGCTCTCACGATCGACCAAAATCGTTGCTGCGATACGGCGCATCTTGCCATCCATCTTGAACTGATCAATGATGACAGCACTGGAATAAGGTAACTCATCGCCAGTGTAGCGAAAAACTTTTTCCCTCAGAATTTCTGCTGCCAAAAACTTCTCACTGCGATCGGTCAACATCTCTGAGTCATAAATGGCTTCTTGCTCAGGCAAGTAAGGCTCTAAGAAAGTTAATAAACGCTTGACGTCATCTTGATTTTTAGCCGTCATCGGAATGATTTCAGAGAAATTAAATTTCTCGCTCATCTCGCGCATAAAAGTAAATAATTTTTGATCTCGATCTTCAGGTGCGTCCGCACGAGAAGCAAAAACATCTAGCTTATTTGCCAACAACACCACAGGCACATCTTTTGGCAAAAGCTCCAAAACCTCTTGATCAGCCTTACTCCAATAACCTGATTCAACCACAAAGCAAATCACATCAACATCAGCCATGGTTGTTTTAACGGTGCGATTCATCATCTTATTCATCGCATTACTATATTTAGTCTGGAAACCTGGTGTATCAACCAAAACAAACTGAGCCGTATCAGTTGTTTGCACACCCAAGATACGATGACGAGTCGTTTGCGCTTTGCGCGAAGTAATACTGACCTTCTGACCAACTAAAGCATTTAATAGTGTAGATTTCCCTACATTGGGACGCCCCACTAGCGCGACGGTTCCACAGCGAAATGTCATATCAATACGTTCCTTATTCCCCTGATTTCAACTTCAAATTCAGTTGATCATCACTAGGGTTAATGGGCGTGACGACCGATGCTTTTTTCTTAGTTGCTTTTGTCTTCTTAGGTTTTCTACCTGTTTGAGAAATGACTTTTTGAGCAGCTTCTAATGCTAACTTAGCTGCCGATTGCTCTGCTGCTCGCCTAGAGCTACCCTGACCATTCAATGTCACATTTAAACTAGGAATCGAGCACTCCACCTCAAATTGCTGATTGTGAGCTACGCCTGTTGTTGCAACCACGTTATAAATCGGCAAAGGTAATTGGTGACCTTGGAGATATTCTTGCAACAATGTTTTATCGTCTTTACCCAAAGTTCTTGGATCAACATGCTCCAAAATTTGGGAATACCATTTTCTTAAGACCTTTCTTGATGCATCAAATCCCGCATCCAAGAAAATTGCGCCAACAATTGCTTCAAATGTATCAGCCAAAATAGATGGCCGCTTGAACCCGCCACTCTTTAACTCGCCCTCACCCAAGCGCAAGCAATCAGACAACTGCAAAGCTTGTGCAATCTCATACAAGGCCTGCTGCTTGACCAAATTAGCACGCACACGAGATAAATCACCTTCATCTAAATCGCTGTAACGCTCATAAAGAATTTCAGCAACGGTGCAGTTCAATACAGAGTCACCCAAAAATTCTAAGCGCTCATTATTTTTTTTACTGTGGCTGCGATGCGTCAGCGCTTGCAAAAGCAAGTCTGTTTTCTGAAAAGAATAGCCTAGTCGCTCCTGAAGTGACTTGAGATCGACAGACAATTTTGCTGTCATATCTGATTTTGCTGGCTTATTCACTCAAAACGCCCAATACGTTTTAAGTCAGTCAGATTCATCCAAACAAAAAAAGCTTTACCCACTAAATTTCTCTCAGGAACAAACCCCCAATATCTCGAGTCAGCAGAGTTGTCGCGGTTATCTCCCATGACAAAATAATATCCTGGTGGCACCTTACAGGTGACGCCAGCTGAACTGTAATGGCAGTTTTCAAAAAATGGGAAGCGATCCTGTGTATAGATGCCACTGGAGCGATCAGGATTATTCAAGATGTTATGTGCGTACCCACCAAATTCTTTCGGGTATGTCTCGCGATATAACTTGGCATAACTCATGCCTTCTGGATCTAGATAATCTGGTTGCATTTGATAATCAAATGGCTGACCATTCAGTGTTAGACGCTTATCTTGATAGGAGACAACATCCCCAGGCAAGCCAACCACACGTTTAATGTAATCAACTGACTCATCTTGCGGGTAACGGAAAACCACCACATCCCCATGCTTAGGGGAATTAACTTCGATAATTTTCTTGTTAATAACTGGTAAGCGAATACCATAGGTATATTTATTAACCAAAATAAAATCGCCAATCATCAGCGATGGAATCATCGAGCCAGATGGAATTTTAAATGGCTCAAACAAGAATGAGCGAAGAAAAAATACTGCGCATATAACCGGGAAAAAACTGGCTGTATATTCAAGCCACAGGGGCATACGCTCAATTCCAGCCATCTTTCTCTTAGGCGCAAAAAATAATTTATCCGCTACCCAAGCAACCCCTGTTACGACCAATAAAATAAAAAGAATTAAAGCAAAATTCATTACTTATCCTCCACCTGAAGAATCGCTAAGAAGGCTTCTTGCGGAATTTCCACGCTACCAACCTGCTTCATGCGACGTTTACCTTCTTTTTGCTTCTCTAAAAGTTTCTTTTTACGAGTGATGTCACCACCGTAACACTTAGCCAATACGTTTTTACGTAAAGCCTTCACATTTTCACGGGCAATAATGCCACTGCCAATTGCCGCCTGAATAGCCACATCAAACATTTGACGAGGAATAATTTCACGCATCTTAGCAACCACCTCACGACCACGGTATTGACTGTTACTGCGATGGACAATAATCGACAAAGCGTCAACTTTTTCACTGTTAATCAGAATATCAACCTTCACCACATCGGATGCACGATATTCTTTGAACTCATAATCCATCGATGCATAACCGCGTGAAATGGATTTCAAACGATCAAAGAAATCCAAAACAATCTCAGCCATTGGCATTTCATAAGTCAACTTAACTTGTCTGCCAACGTACTGCATATCCATTTGAATACCGCGCTTACCCGTACATAAAGTAATCACTGAGCCCACATACTCTTGAGGCATGAATAAATTCACCACCACAATTGGTTCCATGATTACTTCAATGCGGCTTGGATCGGGCATTTTGGATGGGTTATCCACCACAATTTTTGAGCCATCCTTTAACTCAACTTCATAAACTACTGTTGGAGCCGTTGTAATCAACTCCATGTTGAACTCACGCTCTAGACGCTCTTGCACAATTTCCATGTGCAATAAACCTAGGAAACCACAACGGAAACCAAAGCCTAGCGCTTGAGATACTTCAGGCTCATACATTAAAGCAGCATCATTTAATTTAAGCTTCTCTAAAGACTCTCGTAAAGCGTCATACTGATTAGATTCAACTGGATATAAGCCGGCAAACACTTGAGGTTGCACCTCTTTGAAGCCAGGCAATGGCTCACTAGATGGTGTTTTATTTTGCTGACCCGGTGCATGCGTAACGGTATCACCTACCTTAGCAGCTTTTAACTCTTTAATCCCGGCAATGATAAAACCTACTTGACCTGCTGATAACTCAGTTCGATCAACAGATTTAGGTGTAAATACCCCAACATGCTCAACCAAATGCTGTGTACCTGAGGCCATCAATAAAACTTTTTCTTTAGGCTTCAAGGTACCGTTAATAACACGCACTAACATCACCACGCCAACATAGTTATCGAACCAGGAGTCAACAATTAAAGCCTGTAATGGTGCACTTGCATCACCCTTGGGTGGCGGCACTTTTTTAATTAAATCTTCTAAAACATCTTGCACGCCCATCCCGGTTTTAGCCGAACAAGCAACTGCATCTGTCGCATCAATACCGATCACATCTTCAATTTCTTGCTTAGCTCGATCTGGGTCGGCTTGAGGTAAATCGATCTTATTTAAAACAGGGACAACTTCAACCCCTAACTCAATCGCCGTATAACAATTAGCAACTGTTTGAGCCTCTACGCCCTGACTGGCATCCACCACCAATAAGGCGCCCTCACAAGCCGATAGCGAACGACTGACTTCATAGGAAAAGTCGACGTGACCTGGGGTATCAATCAAGTTGAGGTTATAAATCTTGCCATCGCGTGCTTTGTAATTAAGTGCTGCAGTTTGAGCCTTAATCGTAATCCCGCGCTCTTTCTCAATGTCCATAGAATCAAGGACTTGAGCTTCCATTTCGCGGTCTGAAAGGCCGCCACAAAGCTGGATGATTCGGTCTGCCAATGTCGACTTTCCGTGGTCGATATGAGCAATGATAGAAAAATTACGTATGTGATCCATGAATTCCTTAAAACGGCTTGCCACAATGCAACACCATATTGCACTGCAATAAGACGCCTCTTTCCTCTATTGTAGACGGAATGGGAGGGAGATACCCCCCATTTCCATTATTTCTACTGACTTTCGTTATTGATGAAGTCTTGTTGGATTTTTAACCCAATTATGAGACTGGTTTTACTGGTACAACCAAAGTTGTATCACTTCTGCGCAAGAAAACAGCGACAGCTTTATTCTTAGGGATTGCTTTAATCGTGGCTTCAAATTGTTTCAAATTAGCAATATCCACATCACCAACCCGGATAATGACATCGCCTGCGCGCGCCCCCACTCGGGCTAATGGGCCATCACCCAAACTTTGAATCTCCACACCACCCTTAATCGATAACTCGCGACGTTTAGCCTCTGTTACCTCAATCGCAACTACTCCCAAGCCATTATTGGCTGTTGGAGAGCCCTCAGCATCAGTTTTCTTGGCGGCTGTTTTTTCATTAGGCTCAAGGTCGGCCACAGTGATCATTAAATCTTTTTGCGCACCCTTACGCCACACCTGAATAGGTGCCTTCGTACCAGGACGAGTATCCCCCACCATACGTGGCAAATCAGTGGATTTATCAATCGCACGATCGTTAAAACTCAGAATGACGTCTCCAGCCTCTAAGCCCGCCTTATCTGCGGGCGCCCCCGTCTCAACGTTACGAACTAAAGCACCCCTAGCCTTAGCTAGCCCCAAACTCTCAGCCAATTCTTTACTTACTTCTGCAATGGCTACGCCAATACGGCCTCGGCTTACTTTGCCATTATTCTTCAACTGACTTGAAACACGCATAGCTTCATCCATGGGGATAGCGAATGAGATGCCCATATAGCCCCCAGATCTGGAGAAAATCTGAGAATTAATACCCACAACTTCGCCACGCGTATTAATCAACGGTCCGCCTGAGTTACCAGGATTAACGGCTACGTCTGTCTGAATAAAAGGCAAATAATCACCCGTGTCACGACTCTTTGCCGAAACAATACCCGCTGTCACCGTGTTCTCTAAACCAAAAGGTGATCCAATTGCCAAGACCCACTCACCAACACGCACACGCGAGGAATCACCCACGGTCAAACGCGGCAAACCAGTTGCCTCAATCTTAACCAAAGCCACATCCGTACGCTTATCTGCACCAATGAGCTTAGCCTTAAATTCACGCTTATCTGTCAAAGTCACATAAATCGTCTCAGCGCCATCAACCACATGGGCATTGGTCAACACATAACCGTTGCTCTCGATAATGAAGCCTGAGCCAACACCGCGATTTTGCTCTTCCTGTGGTGCTTTTTTATTAGGGGCTGGCTGCTGTTTAGAGTTAGGCGCGGGTAAACCAAAGAATCGTCTAAAAAATTCTGCCTGCTCATCATCCAAGCCTGGCAAACCCGGGAAACCTTGTTGAGCCTGTCGCACCACTACTTTTTCGGTGGTTCTAATATTAACGACTGCAGGACTCGCCTTTTCTACCAAATCAGCAAAATCGGGGTACCCCTTTGTCACAGTAGGCGCAACGGGAGTCGAGGGTGCAGAGCTTGGAGCTGCCGCAGATTGAGCATAAATAGGCCCACTCAAAACGAGACTTACTAAGACAGAGCGGAACAAGAGCTTTATTAATTTTTTCTTCATAAACGATACTTTAGAACATCCAGTCAATATTTACCTAAGGTCTGATACACCTGCTCAATATATAGTTTTTCAACTTTACTTTTCAAGTGCCCTACCTATTTTTTTACATTTTTTAACTAATATTTTTTAATACTTGATTCTTAACACTTCATTCTTAAAAAAATAAAGGCCTCGAAAGAGGCCTTTATTTCTATCAGACTAAAAACATTTAGATTTTACGGAAAACAATCGTACCGTTTGTGCCGCCAAAACCAAAGTTGTTTTTAACCGCTATATCGATCTTCATATCTCGAGCTGTATTAGCGCAATAATCTAAATCGCACTCTGGATCTTGATTGAAAATATTAATCGTTGGCGGAGATTTCTGATGATGCAAAGCCAATACCGTGAATACAGACTCCAATCCACCCGCACCACCTAATAAGTGACCCGTCATGGATTTCGTTGAATTCACCACCACACCTTTAGCCGCAGCACCTAACGCAGCCTTAAGAGCTTCTGTTTCGTTCTTATCGCCTAAAGGAGTTGATGTGCCGTGCGCATTCACATAATGGACCTGATCTGGATTAACTCCTGCGTCTTTCAATGCATTCACCATGCAACGACGTGGGCCATCCATATTAGGTGCAGTCATATGATAAGCGTCACCACTCATACCAAATCCTGCTAGTTCCGCGTAAATCGTGGCGCCACGAGCTTTTGCATGCTCATACTCTTCCAAGACCAAAACGCCAGAACCTTCACCAAGAACAAAACCATCTCGATCTTTATCCCAAGGTCTTGAAGCTGTCGCAGGATCATCATTACGGGTTGATAGAGCGCGTGCCGCAGCAAAACCACCGACGCCCAATGGGGAAATCGTTGATTCTGCACCGCCAGCAATCATTACATCTGCATCACCATATTGAATCAGGCGGGCAGCCAAACCTAAACTGTGCAAGCCTGTTGTACAAGCTGTTACAGCGGCCAAATTAGGCCCTTTAAGATTGAGATTGATACTCAAGTGCCCAGAGATCATATTAATGATTGATCCAGGTACAAAGAATGGCGAAATACGACGTGCGCCGCGATTGGTGTACTCGACATGAGTTTCTTCAATTAGTGGCAAACCACCAATACCAGAACCAACCAGTACACCAATTCTTTCAGAATTTTCTTCTGTAACTGTTAAGCCAGAATCTTTGAAAGCTTGCATGCCAGCGGCAATACCATAATGAATAAATGTATCCATATGGCGAGCTTCTTTAGCGGGGATGTAATCCTCGATATTAAAGCCCTTCACCTCACCAGCAAAGTGCACAGGAAGTCCAGAATGATCAAATTTAGCAATAGTGGCAATACCGCTGCGACCAGCCAATAAATTATTCCAAGCATCACCAACTGTATTACCTACAGGTGACACCAAACCTAGTCCGGTAACGACTACCCGGCGCTGCCCTTTCAACTGACTCACAGCTAATTAGCCTTGTTTGGACTTGGCGAAATCGATAGCCAATTGCACAGTAGTGATCTTTTCAGCTTCTTCATCAGGAATTTCGATGCCGAATTCATCTTCCAATGCCATGACCAACTCAACTGTGTCTAGAGAATCTGCGCCTAAGTCGTTAACGAAAGAAGATTCATTCTTAATTTCAGCTTCGTCCTTACCTAATTGCTCGGCTACGATTTTCTTAACGCGTTGTTCGATGTTATCCATGTAATCCCTCCAGGGGTTGTTATAAAAATGTTGAGAAAAGATTTTATCAGCTTATTGGGCCAATTTAGTTCAAATAAAGTCCACCATTCACATGAAGCGTCGTTCCCGTGATGTAACCAGCCTCTGGAGACGCCAAAAAGGCCACCGCGTGGGCGATATCCTCAGGAGTTCCAAGACGTTGCAAGGGGATGTTCACTTTTAATGAATTTTGTTGCTCTTCTGAAAGCGCCTTAGTCATATCTGTATCAATAAAACCTGGCGCTACACAGTTAACCGTAATATTACGACTTCCAATCTCTCGTGCCAAGGCGCGGGTCATACCGGCCACCCCAGCTTTAGCTGCTGCGTAATTAGCTTGACCAGGATTACCGCTACTGCCTACAACAGAAGTGATATTAATAATACGACCGCCCTTGGCCTTCATCATCGGGCGTAAAACACCCCTAGCCAATCGGAAAACAGCGCTTAAGTTCGTATCAATCACAGAGGACCATTCCTCGTCTTTCATACGCATAGCCAAATTATCTTGGGTAATGCCTGCATTGTTGACCAAAATATTTAACGCACCGCGCTCTTTAACAATGCCATCAATCAAGGCCTCGCAAGCTGTAGCATCATTCACGTTTAGTACGGCCCCAGCACCACCTGTTGGTTTTAAGGCTGCATCAATATCTTTAGCTCCCGACTCACTCGTAGCCGTCCCTATCACCACAGCACCCTGTTTAGCCAATTCCATAGCAATAGCACGTCCAATACCTCTTGATGCGCCAGTTACTAAAGCAATTTGTCCTGTTAATCTACTCACAAGCACTCCTAATACTGTTTAAGCTTTAATTGTGGCCATCACTTCAGCCATCGTTGCGGGATCATAAACGGCCAAGCCATTCAAATCGCCATTAATTCTTTTGGTCATACCCGCCAAAACCTTGCCTGGGCCACACTCCACCACATGCGTTACACCCTGAGCTGCCATGGCTTGAATAGTTTCCACCCAGCGCACTGGGGCTGCAGCCTGCCTAACCAAGGCATGCTTGATACCTACCGGATCCTTCAACACACTGACGTCCACGTTATTAATCACATCAATACGGGGCGCTTGAAATGTTTTATCGGCTAAATAAGTCTCTAATTTTTCTGACGCAGGCTTCAATAATGATGAATGAAATGGCGCAGAAACAGGTAACGGTAAGGCACGCTTAGCGCCAGCTGCTTTGGCTAACTCACAAGCTTTTTCAACACCCGCCTTTGAGCCAGCAATCACCACTTGCGCAGGCGCGTTGAAGTTAACTGCTTCAACTACCTCACCAGTTGCAGCCTGGGCATCAGCGCAAGCTTTTCTAACAGCATCATCATCCAAACCCAAAATCGCAGCCATGCCACCTGTACCGACCGGTACTGCATCTTGCATAGCTTGAGCACGAAAACGCACCATAGGTACTGCATCTTTAAATGCAATCACCCCGGAAGCCACCAACGCGCCATACTCACCTAAACTATGACCAGCCATTACAGAGGCTTCGGGCCCGCCTGCAGCAATCCAAGCGCGATAACAAGCCACACCAGCAGTTAACATGACCGGTTGCGTATTAGTGGTTAATGAAAGCGCTTCAGCAGGGCCTTCAGCAATTAATTTTGCAACGTCTTCACCCAAGGCTTCAGACGCCTCATCTAAAGTTCTTTTTACTTCAGCGTTATCACCCCAAGCATTCAGCATGCCTACCGCTTGCGAACCTTGACCTGGAAATACAAAAGCAAATTTCATGAGGTTTTTCCTGTTATTTTTTTAATATTTGGTCTTATTAACATATGGTCTTTTTAATATTTAACCAGTGCCGCAGCCCAAGTAAATCCACCGCCCACACCTTCCATGAGCAAGTGCTGACCACGCTTAATTTGACCTGCACGAATAGCTGTATCCAAAGCCAAAGGGATAGAGGCTGCTGAAGTATTACCATGATCTTGAACAGTCACCACCACATGGTCACGACTGACACCTAACTTCTTAGCAGTACCTTCCATAATGCGAATATTGGCTTGATGCGGAATCAACCAATCAATATCTGCTGGCGTTAAATTAGCTTTCGCCAATACCTCACTAGCCACCTGCTCTAAAACTTTCACGGCCAATTTAAATACGGCTTGACCATCCATCTCTAAGAAAGCGGAACCTTGCAATGCACCATTATCTGTGCGCCCAGGCACACATAAAATATTTCTATGGCTGCCATCTGCATGCATAGCTGTAGCCAATATGCCAGGCTCATCACTGGCACCCAAAACAACCGCGCCAGCACCATCACCAAACAACACACAAGTACCACGATCCTTAAAATTCAATATGCGTGAGAATGTCTCAGCACCAACAACTAAAATTTTCTGGTACATACCGCTGCGAATAAAGCTATCTGCAACAGCTAATGAATAAGCAAAGCCAGAGCAAACTGCCTGCACATCAAATGCAGCAGAGCCATTTGTAATACCTAACTTATCCTGTAACACACAAGCAGTGCTTGGGAAACCACCTAAATTATCAGGGGTTGAAGTGGCTAGAATAATCAGATCAAGATCGCTAGCTTGTATACCAGCAGCCTCAATAGCTTTTTGAGAAGCATGTAGCGCTAAGTCACTAGTTAATTCATGGTCAGCTGCAAAATGACGTGCGCTAATACCACTTCTTGAAAAAATCCATTCATCACTGGTCTCTATGCCATCTTTAGCTAGTAGGGCCGCAATGTCAGCATTCGTTACCTTATTGGCAGGCAAATAGCTGCCTGTTCCTAAAATTTTGGCGTATTGTTGGGTCATACGTTTCCTTGACCTTCTTGTTGGCTAGCAGTCGCTTGAGTCACCTTAAAGGCCTCCGCCACCTTACCAACCATATTATTTTTAGCACCCTCATAAGCTCGCGTCAAAGCTGTAACAAATGCTTTGCTATCTGCAGAGCCGTGACTCTTCAACACCAAACCTCGCAAACCCAATAGCACAGCACCGTTGTAGTTCCGATGATCCACACGCTTTTTAAAACGCGCTAACACCGGCATTGCAGCCAAGGCCATCAGCTTGGATAACCAGTTACGGCTAAATTCTTCTTTAATTAATCCAGAAATCATATGCGCCAAACCTTCGGTGGTCTTTAACGCAACGTTTCCTACAAAACCATCACAAACAACAACATCAGTTGTTCCTTTGAAGATATCGTTACCCTCTACGTTGCCATAAAAATTTAAATTGCTAGCGCGCAACAATTCAGCAGCTTCCTTAACGACCTCATTGCCCTTAATGACTTCTTCACCAATATTTAATAAACCAATAGTTGGATTTTTAATCCCATCAACTGCCCGCGCCATCACATCACCCATTTGTGCAAACTGCAACAAATGAATCGCCTGGCAATCAGAGTTAGCGCCCAAATCAAGCACCGTTGTGCCACGCCCGAATTGATTCGGCATGGGGGCTGCAATCGCCGGGCGGTCAATACCATCTAAGGTCTTTAAAATATAACGTGAAATAGCCATCAACGCGCCTGTATTGCCCGCTGAAACAGCGCCGTCTGCCAAACCTTCTTTAACCTGCTCAATAGTCACACGCATAGAAGAATCTTTCTTCTTACGCAACGCAACCTCAATCGGATCATCCATTTCTACAACTTCAGAAGCATGAACGACCGTAATCCTCTCCATAATTTCTGGAGATGCCTTAGCCAATGCCTTATTAATTAATTCAGCATTTCCGACGAGTCTTATTTTGAGATCTGGTAACCGAACCAGAAGATTTATGCTGGCGGGTATTGTGACCACTAGACCGTGGTCTCCACCCATTGCATCAACTGCTAGCGTGACGCTCATTAAGATTCTTACTTTAAGAAAAAAGCGGTCACTATTCGTACCGCTTTATCTTTTCCCTGTGGGAAATTAATCGTTCTTTGTCTTAACAACTTTACGACCACGGTAGTAGCCATTTGGGCTTACGTGGTGACGTAAATGAGCTTCACCAGTCGTTGGCTCAACTGCCAATGAAGGTGCTGACAAAAAGTCGTGGGCTCTGTGCATGCCACGCTTTGATGGTGATTTTTTATTCTGTTGAACAGCCATGTTTTTACTCCTAAACGAAGCTGAAATTCTAGCACAAACTCATTGTTTTTTCAGATTTTTCAGGATGGCGAATGGGTTGGGCTTCTCAATTTTGATCTCATCCGCACCAGATTGCAGGACTTTAGCCACTTTTTGTAGGTTTTCAGGGCGGCACTGGCCAGCTGGGTGTCTTGCTGAAAGCGGTAAGGAAAGAAGCAACTCTTCCTCCATCGCCTCTAACAGATTAAAGGTGTCACTAGCCACCAAAGCATCTTCAGCGTCTTGATTTTCCTCATCAAAATCCCAGCCCTCAGCCTCTTCTTCGGTGTCAAATAGAATGTAATCGCGGTCTGAATCAATGGATTCCACATAGGGTTGAAAACAAGCTTGGCAAGTTAATGGCAAGTCGACTGCCAAACGTAAGTGCATGTATTGCAAGGGAATTGACCCTAAACGCCCCTCAAACCAAGTGCCCAACTCCCAATGTACCTCGGATGCTTCAAACTCACTGTTAGGAGCGATTTCCTGTAACAATCTAGGGAAATGAGATAGGTTCAGTACCCCCTGCCCCACAAAAGTAAGCCCCGATTTCAAATCAACAGATTGGAGATCATGAGGATTGTTGGGCAAAATATGGGGTGTTGTATTTTTTGAATTCATACCGAAAGCATAAATGAGCGCAGCCCATCATAGTCATAATTTATTGAAACCATCTTCCCAAGCTCTAATTTTGGCTTCAACTTCTAAATACAGAAAAGAGCTACTAGGTCGTTTAGGTATTGATTTTCAAACAATTTCACCAGAAGTTGATGAAACCCCCCTCAAACATGAAACCCCCGAACAAATTGCATGTCGCCTTGCAAAAGCCAAGGCATTAGCTATTGCAAGCACCCATCCGGAAGCTTGGGTCATCGGCTCAGACCAAGTGGTGGATTTACACGGTGCAGCCATGGGCAAACCAGGTGATCACGATCGCGCGATGGCTCAACTACAACTACTTCGCGGTGAAACAGTCAAATTTCATACGGCTGTTTGCGTTGCCAAAGGAAGCGAAGCCACGACCTTGAATGTGGTGACTGAAGTGACATTCAGATCTTTAAAAGATGCTGTTTTAGAAGCCTACCTTTTAGCCGAAACACCTTATGACTGCGCGGGTAGCGCTAAATCAGAAGGTCTTGGCATTTGCTTACTTGAGCGAGTGCGTAGCGACGACCCTACAGCCCTTATTGGTTTACCACTTATCGCCGTTTGCACATTATTACGTGACGCTGGCTTTCAGATTCCAGGCTAATCATGGCAGGTACACTCTTCTTAATTCCGAATACGCTAGGCGATGAACATCGAGAAACACAACTGGCTACGGTATTACCCCATGACACGATTCAACAAGCCTCTCAACTGCGCTATTGGATTGTAGAAAATGCCAAAACAGCCAGATCCTTACTAAAAGCAATTGGCTCGCAAACACCTTTAATTTGTCCACTCCAAGAAATGAGCATGTCTGAGTGGCGCGGCCCTAGCAAAGAACATCAGCAAAAAAATCAGTCTCCCGATGTTAAGAAATTACTACAACCCCTATTAGATGGTCACGACGTAGGGCTCATGTCTGAAGCTGGGTTACCAGCCATTGCCGACCCAGGATCAGATGTCGTAAAAGCCGCTCACCAACTAGGTATTACGGTGCGCGCCATGGTTGGTCCAAGCTCACTCTTATTGGCTCTAATGTCCTCAGGCATGAATGGTCAAAGCTTTGTATTTCATGGTTACCTTCCCGTGCACCAAACAGAGAAAGCTGCCGCTCTGAAACATTTAGAGCAAGAATCGAAGAAAAAACATCAGACACAATTGTGGATTGAAACGCCCTATAGAAATGCAGCCATGATTGAAACGATGCTTCAAACGCTATCTCCCAACACTCAAATGTGTGTTGCAGCAGATCTAAGCCTCCCTCATGAGTGGGTTAAATCTCAGACCGTCAGCGCATGGCAGGCCGCCATAAAAAAAGAGCCTGGATTACTCCAAGCTCTTCACCAACGTCCTGCCGTCTTCTTACTACTCGGCTAATTAGATCATGCACACAGCATCTAAATACATACCTGAGTGCATCAGAATATGGGCATCATCACTAACACCCATCGCTTACAGATTAGCCATCACTATCAATGTGATGCTCGCAGATGATGCCGCAATGTTATCTATTATTTTCGTTCAATAAATAACAGTCCAACTGCTTGCATCAAATACGGTTTAGCGAATCTGCCCTGCTTGCATAAATACTCTAGTTGCGCCCTCACCCATTGCAGCACCAAAACGTTTAGCCACACGCTCAGCTAAGTTTTCTTTAACGGTGTAATCCACCACATCTGGCGCCTTAAAGACTTCTCTAGCAACACTGTCAACCGTACCAAGCGCATCGGTCAATCCCAAATCAACACTGCGCGCACCATTCCATACCAAACCAGAGAACATATCAGGTGTTTCTTTTAAACGTTTACCACGCCCATCACGCACCACTTGAATAAATTGTTGATGCACCTCACCTAACATTTCCTGAACAAATTCTTTTTGCTTCTTATCTTCTTTTGTAAATGGATCTAACAAAGCTTTATTTTTTCCGGCCGTAATTAAGCGTCTTTCAACCCCCAATTTATCCATCAACCCCGTGACACCAAAGCCACTCATAATCACACCCACCGAGCCTACTAAACTAGCCTTATCAACATAAATTTGATCAGCAGCTACTGCGACGTAATAACCGCCTGAAGCACAAATCTCCTCCACAACAACATGCAAAGGCTTCTGTGGATACTTGGCACGCAAGCGCAAAATTTCATCATGAATAATCCCCGATTGAACAGGGGAACCGCCAGGGCTATTAATGCGTAAAATGACACCAACGCTCTCATTACTTTCAAATGCAGCATTTAATGCACTATTAATAGTTTCAGCATTTGCGCGAGAATCTGGTGCAATCTCTCCTTGTAAATCAACTAAAGCCGTATGCTTTCCTAATGAAGCTTTACTACCCCAATTCAGATCAAACAAATTAATTGCCAAGCCCACAAAAACCACCAAGGTCATGACACGCACAATTGTTCTCCATCGCCGCGCCCTGCGTTGCTCTTTTAAATTCTCCAATAGCAAATGCTCTAAAGCTTGCCTCTCCCAAGAATTTTCCTCAGACATACCGACTCCTTTAACCTTAACTAACTTTCAATATTTTTGCGATTTTCATCATGCATGATTTAACAACCAAGCTGATAACTCTCTCACATCATTCACACATGAAAGAGGCTCCTCTTTTTTTAACACGTACTCAGGGTGCGCACCATAAGTAACAGCAACTGCATCGGCCCCAGCATTCTTTGCCATCAATAAATCATGCGTCGTGTCGCCAATCATTAAAACTTTATCCATCGGCACAGCCAAAGACTCAGACAACTCAAGCAACATGCCAGGATGCGGCTTAGAAAAACATTCATCAGGTGTTCGTGTATCAGCAAACATATCATTTAACTCATGAAAACGTAATGAACGATCCAAACCCTTGCGACTCTTCCCTGTTGCCACGGCCAATAGATGCCCTCGCGTCTTTAAATCATTTAGAAGATCTTTAATACCTGTAAATAAATGTAACTCATGGTCTTTAGCCAAATAGTGATAACGAAAACGATCCACCAAACGTGGATGTTGATCCACCCGCACAGACGGCACGGCTATGCGCAAAGCATCCTGCACACCCAAACCAATCACATGGCTGGCAAGCGAATCATCCGGCACAGGTAACTCAAGATCAACGCAAGCTTGCTGTATGCACTGCACAATGGTTGGGGTGGAATCCATTAATGTTCCATCCCAATCCCATACGATCAATTCATACTTATAAGGCACAGCTGGCTCGCTTAAATAACTGGATTTTCTAAAGTGCCAATACCAGCAATTTCGATTTTGACCTTGTCACCTTTTTTCAAGAATTTAGGCGGCTTAAAACCCATGCCCACGCCACTTGGTGTACCCGTTGCAATCACATCACCTGGATAAAGAGTAATGCCTGCAGATAAGTTTTCAATAATCGTTGGAATATCAAATATCAATAATTCAGTTGTAGCACTTTGGCGCAATTCATCATTGACCCAACACTTAATGGCAGCCTTAGATGAGTCCAACTCATCAGCCGAGACCAACCAAGGACCCATAGGGCAAAAAGTATCAAAGCTTTTGCCAATATGAAATTGCACATGTTTAGCCTGTACATCTCGAGCGCTAACATCATTGATGATGGTGTAACCCCAGATATGCTTCATCGCGTCAGCTTTTTTAATACCCTTACCCTGCTTACCAATCACGACTGCTAACTCAGCCTCATAATCCAACTCTTGAGTAGCCTGTGGGTGACTATCAATGGCCATCCCGGCCCCAATAACTGTCTCTGGCACTTTACTAAATACAACTGGGTGTTTTGGCAAATTAGCCATAGAACCTTGCGCCTCGCCCAATTTACTGTCTTTAATTTCTTGAATGTGGTCTAAATAATTTTTGCCCACACAAAAAATATTGCGCCTTGGCTTAGGGATTGGCGCTAAAAGACAAATGTCCTTCATCGCAATAGCTGCGCCCTGCGCTGGCAACGCATCGCCTCGGGCCATCATCTCAATAATGGGTAAAGCGCCCAAAGCTGCCTGCTGATCACTTAACTGATACGGTGTCACACTTTGCAAGTCATCAGAAACTACGCCCACATATAGCTTTGCTTGATATTGAAAAGTTGCTAATTTCATCACATCTCCAGTTTGTTTATTTTTTTGATTAATTTGCTATACGTTTGATTCATTCTTACCGAATAATTTTAATTGGTTTCGTTGGATATGAATTTTTCAAAAGCATCAGGCAACGGCGCCTCAAAAATCATTTTTTCTTCGGTTTTAGGGTGTACAAAGGCCAAATATTTAGCATGTAGCAATAAGCGTTTAGGCCTTAAGACTTTATCCAAGTGCTGGTCACCATACTTATCATCGCCTAAGATGGGATGGCCATAGGTTTGCAAATGCACTCGAATTTGATGAGTTCTTCCCGTTTTTAACTGAGCCTCCACCAAACTACACAAACCATCGTGATAAACCCCCTTGACTCGGATATTCGTATGACTAGCTTGACCACCGTCAGCTGAAACCTTGACACGACGCTCACCATTGGGCAGTAAATATTTAAGTAAAGGGTATTTCAGTGGAATGGATTTATCTGAAACAGGCAAAGCCCCATGCACCACTAATAAATAGCGCTTCTCCATCTTGCCTTCACGAATTTGCTCGTGCAAATGAACCAAAGCACTTCTTTTTTTAGCCAACATCAAGATACCGGAGGTATCTCTATCAAGACGATGAACCAATTCTAAAAACTTGGCATCTGGTCGCTGAGCCCTCATCGCCTCAATGAGACCCAAAGAGACCCCGGAGCCCCCATGCACAGCAATGCCAGAGGGTTTATTTACCACCAAAATGCTGTCATCTTCATACAAAATACCAACTTCATCACTCATCTTCTTCGAAATAAAGTCATTTATTGGTTTTTTTACATCAGATACACGCATAGGAGGTATCCGTAAAACGTCTCCCTCCATGATTTTTTGACTAGCCTCAGCCCTTTTTTTATTAATTCGCACCTCTCCGGAGCGAATAATTCGATAAATATGGGTCTTAGGCACACCTTTAGCCATACGAAACAGGAAGTTATCCAGCCTTTGGCCAGCTTCCTCAAATAAAACAATGTGTTGGGATACCGAATTACTATTCATATGTCATATAATGACCTATCTTGCTACGCAATATCAAATTTATGCATTGACATATGATTTGCGCCAAGCTCGGTTTGAAATAGCCGGTTGATATTTCCAGGGTTCGCCTCTCCCCTGAAAGCAATGAGACGCAAGGGTTGGCTGGCATAGTGCCGCGATCCGCGAAACAGATAAAAGAATTTAATCGCGCGCTGACGAAGTAAAGAAGAATGTCAGCGAGTGTAGTGAAGTAAGTCATCACAGAGGATTGCCTAGTGCCATCCCTTCTATTCCGTTTCGCGCCCCGCGATGGCTGCCTGGCCGCAGTACGGAGAATTAAATGAAAAGAATGTTGTTTAATGCTACCCAGCAAGAAGAGCTGCGCGTAGCGATTGTTGACGGGCAAAAGCTCATTGATATTGATATTGAAACTACTGGGCGCGAACAGCGCAAAGGCAATATCTACAAAGGTGTGATCACACGCATCGAACCATCCCTAGAAGCTTGCTTCGTGAATTATGGTGAAGAGCGTCATGGCTTCTTGCCATTCAAAGAAGTTTCACGCGCCTACTTCAAAGAAGGTGTCGACGTTAGAAGCGCAGGTATCAAAGATGCTTTGCGTGAAGGTCAAGAAATTATTGTTCAGGTAGAAAAAGAAGAGCGCGGCAATAAAGGTGCAGCTCTTACTAGCTTTATCTCCCTAGCGGGCCGTTACTTGGTGTTAATGCCTAATAACCCTCGCGGAGGCGGTGTATCTCGCCGTATTGAAGGCGAAGACCGTAATGAATTACGTGAAGCCATGAGTCAGTTAACCGTACCAGATGGCATGAGCATTATTGCTAGAACCGCTGGTATTGGTCGTACGGCTGAAGAACTTCAGTGGGACTTAAACTACTTAATGCAACTCTGGAAAGCGATTGATGAAGCAGCTGGCGGCAATAGCGCTCCATTACTCATTTACTTAGAGTCCAGCTTGGTGATTCGAGCCATTCGTGATTATTTCCAACCTGATATCGGTGAAATTCTGATTGATACAGACGAAATTTACGAGCAAGCCAGCGCATTTATGTCTGTTGTCATGCCTGACAATATGTCTCGCGTGAAACGCTACCATGATGATGTGCCTTTGTTCTCGCGCTTCCAAATCGAACATCAAATTGAAACCGCTTACTCACGCACTGTTTCCTTACCATCTGGTGGCGCTATTGTAATTGACCACACAGAAGCTCTAGTTTCTGTAGACGTTAACTCCGCACGCTCTACTCGTGGCACGGATATTGAAGAAACTGCAGCTAGAACTAACCTAGAGGCAGCCGATGAGCTAGCTCGCCAAATGCGTCTACGCGACCTTGGTGGCCTGATTGTTATTGACTTCATTGACATGGAGTCTTCTAAGAATCAGAAAGATGTTGAGCAACGTCTTAAAGATGCCCTACGTCATGACCGCGCACGCGTTCAAATGGGCAAAATTTCACGTTTTGGTTTGTTAGAACTATCACGTCAACGCTTGCGCCCTGCTTTATCTGAAAGTAGCAACGTTACTTGCCCTCGCTGTAATGGTACGGGGCATATTCGCGATACAGAGTCTTCTGCGCTTCAAGTACTTCGCATCATTCAAGAAGAAGCCATGAAGGAAAACACAGCAGCTATTCATTGCCAAGTACCAGTGGATGTCGCTGCGTTCTTGTTGAATGAAAAACGTGCTGAAGTCATCAAAATTGAAAGTCGCTTCAAAGTGAACGTGTTGCTATTACCAAATAAACATTTGGAAACGCCACATTACAAACTTGAACGTCTACGTCATGATGATCCTCGCTTAGATGATCCTAAAGCTAGCTATGCCATGGCCGAAGAAGCGAGCAAAGAACTCGAGTCGGACACCATCTTGAATCGCCGCGCTGAAGAAGCAAAGCCACGTCAAGAAGCAGCTGTCAAAGGTATTACACCTAGCCAACCTGCTCCAACAGGTGTTACTCGACCAGAGCGCAAAACTGCCACAACAGAAACATCTAGTGGCGGACTAATTGGTTTCATCAAAAAACTATTTGGCGCAAAAGAAGCCGTGAAGCCCGTTGAAAAACGACCTTCACGTGAAGATCGCAATGATAGAAATGGACGCAATCGTAATAACCGCAACAAGAATCGCAATAAGCAAGAAGCTGGGGAACGCAACACCCAACCAGCACGTGCAGAAGGTGAAGCAAAAGCGGATAACAAAGAACCACGTCAACCAAATAACCGCAACCAACGCAACCGTCAAAACAACAAGCCTGAAGCTGCTACAGAAGTAAAAGCTGAACAGCCTAAAGATGTTTTAACGCATGGCGAAGTAGCTGGAGCACCTGATCAAGCTGAAGGCGGTGACGAGCGTCGTCGTGGTCGCAACCGTCGTGGCCGTAACCGTGGCCGTGATCGTGCAGAACGCAATGAGAACAGCTCAACAACTGAGGCTAGTGCAGAACACGCAGCAGTTGCTCATTTATCTACAGCAAGCCAGGCGGTTGCCTCAACTGAAGCCGATGCAGTTGCACCGACTTTTACCGCTCATGAAACACCAGCCCCAAGTTTTACTGAGTCTCGTCCAACTCCAGCGCCGGCTATTGCAGCAAAGCCTGAGCCAGTTCAATCAGAAGCTGATGTTGTTGTCATGCCGGCCATTGAAGTAACTGCTCCAGCAACCTCTGCACCTGCGGTTCCGTCTGCACCTGCAGAATTGCCAAAAGTTGAGTTCAAAGCTTTGGAAGCCACTTCATTAACACCTGTTCTTGAATCTGCTGGACTAGTTTGGGTCAATACAGATAGCCAAAAATTGGCTGAAGTACGCGCTCAAATTGCGGCAGAACCTGTGACCACACATGCCCCAAGACAACCTAAACCACCTGCTGAAGTATCAACAGGCCCTATGGTTTTAGTTGAAACTGGTGGCAAAGAACAAACCATCGAAAAGTAATACTTCGCTCTACAATGAGGGGATCATGTCAGAAAGAGTCATCCCCCTCATCGATGAGCGCCAACGCCAAGTAGACAGTCTTGTTCCGGTCATTCCGGAACAACTACTGGCGCCCACTGGCTTACTGGCTGACCATCAGGGTCGCCAACTGCACGATCTGCGCATCTCAGTAACAGACCGCTGTAATTTCCGTTGCACCTATTGCATGCCCAAGGATATCTTTGATAAAGACTACCCTTACTTAGCTCACGGTGATTTACTCAGCTTTGAAGAGATTGTTCGTTTAGCAAAAATCTATATTGCGCATGGTGTTGAAAAAATTCGTTTAACGGGCGGGGAACCCTTACTCAGGAAACATATTGAGAAACTCATCGCCATGTTGGCTGAACTCAAAACACTGAGCGGCAAACCGATTGATCTGACCCTCACAACCAATGGTAGTTTGTTGCGTAAAAAAGCGCAGTCACTTAAAGATGCCGGCTTAAGCCGCATCACCATCAGTCTTGATGGTTTAAATGATGCTGTATTTAAAAAGATGAATGACGTTGATTTCCCAGTCAGCGACGTACTTGATGGTATTGCTGCCGCACAAGAGGCCGGTTTTACTAATATCAAAGTCAATATGGTGGTTAAAAAAGGTAGCAATGATCAAGAGATTATTCCTATGGCCGCCTACTTTAAGAACACTCCCATTATTTTGCGATTCATTGAGTTCATGGATGTGGGTGCATCCAATGGCTGGAATATGTCTGAGGTACTCTCATCTGCAGAGGTACTTAAAAAGATTCATGAAACCTACCCACTTAGGAATCTTGACCCCAACTACACTGGAGAGGTCGTCGAGCGTTGGGCCTATGCAGACGGGTCTGGTGAAGTAGGGGTTATCTCAAGTGTGACTCAGGCCTTTTGTAAAGACTGCACGCGCGTACGCCTATCCACCGAAGGCAAAATGTACCTCTGCTTATTCGCCACTAAAGGTTACGACCTCAAAGAATTATTACGCCAAAATAAAAGTGATTTAGAAATAAGCAATGCTATTGCACATATTTGGCATGGGCGATCAGATCGCTACTCAGAATTAAGGGGTTCACCAGAAGCCGGGAATCGCCCTAAAGTAGAAATGTCCTATATTGGTGGCTAAATGAGTTCCCTTCAAAAGTTTTCCACCACCATGGCCAATAGTTCAACAATCAACACAGATGCCCTACATGTGGAGCAAGCATTACAGTTAATGAAAGCATTGGCAAAAGAATGCGCACCATTGGCTAGCACTGAACTTGTCGCCCTACAACAAGCATTAGGGCGAGTACTTGCAACAGATCTCATCTCACCGATTCATGTGCCTGCTGCAGATAATTCAGCGATGGATGGTTATGCATTTAATAGCGCATCGCTCACTAACAACCTCTCCGATAAGAGCAGCTCATCTATTTCACTGCATCAAGTAGGCATAGCATTGGCAGGCCAACCATTTGCAGACACTGTAAAAATAGGTGCATGCGTTCGGATTACAACAGGTGCACTCATGCCGCTAGGCTGCGACACCACAATTGCGCAAGAGTTGGTGCAAATAAATGAGAATGTCATTACATTCCCCAGTCAGGCAATCAAGGCTGGTGAAAACCGGCGTCTCAAAGGCGAAGATTTAACCGCTGGTAAACCAGCTATTCTGGCAGGGAAAATAATTCGCCCTGCTGATTTAGGATTAATTGCATCGTTAGGCATTGCTCAAGTAGAGGTCAGAAAAAAATTACGTGTAGGATTTTTCTCCACCGGTACAGAGCTCCGCTCCCTCGGAGAAGCTTTAGACCCTGGCTGCATCTATGACAGCAATCGTTACACCATTTTCGGCATGCTCTCTCGACTAAATGTAGAGCTCGTTGACTATGGCGTTGTCCCTGACCAGCCAAAGGAACTACGTAGCACATTAACCCAAGCAACTATTGAGTGCGATGCCATCATTACTTCAGGCGGAGTTTCAATGGGTGAGGCTGACCACACCAAACAAATCATGCACGAGATGGGTGATGTTGGTTTCTGGAAATTAGCCATCAGACCAGGCCGCCCCATGGCCTTTGGATCGATCACTTCTGGTAACCATCAAGCGATTTTATTTGGCTTGCCAGGCAACCCCGTCGCCACGATGGTGACCTTCTGCCAACTAGTTAGGCCAACACTTTTACTCATGGCTGGCGCCACTCACACCAACACCCCAACGACTAAGGCACGATCCGCACAAGCGATTCGTAAAGTTCCAGGACGCACAGAGTTCCAACGCGGCACATTATCGATCGACCCCGATGGCAGCCCAACGGTTGTTGCACTTCCATCACAGGGTTCAGGCGTTTTAAGTTCCATGAGTCAAGCTGATTGCTTCATTGTCCTCAAGCATGAACAAGCTTCTATAGCAGCAGGAGAGTGGGTAGATGTGGTCGTATTCGAAGGCTTGATGTAATTTTTTAATATTGCGATGCAATATCATCTTATAAATTAGTATAAAATTCGGGCTAACACCCTTTATTTACCTTAACCCCACGTAGCCTAAAAATGCCTAGCAAGTACACCAAAAAAGAAGTTGTGTATGTCGACCCTCTTCATACCGCTAAAACGCTCGTTTTAGTTTATTTAAGCTTTTCAGTACCGGTCGTCTTACTCGCGCTGTTTGTAGCCTTTATTCGTGATGGCGAACTACCAGGCTTTACAGTTATTTCAGCATTAATCTTAAATGCTTTAATTGGCTTTGGCTTATTGTGGCTAGCTTGCAAGGTTTACAACTGGGTTGCTGAAAAATTTGGTGGCATTGAGGTGGCGCTCAAAGATATCGATGCCACAGACATCACACCACCCTCTTCACAAGATTAAATGATGGATGCCTAATTGCTTAATTCGCAATTAGGTTAGGTGGCACCTGTCCGGCCAAACCAGCCAAACAATTTTTAACTGCTAACTCTATCATCGCTCGCCTAGTCTTTTCTGTAGCGCTTGCAATGTGGGGCGACAAAACTACATTACTTAATTCAAGTAACTCTGAACGCACTGTTGGCTCCCCCTCAAATACATCAATACCAGCCGCAAAAATACGCTTCTCTTTCAGTGCTTTGGCTAGTGCCAACTCATCCACAATCCCCCCTCGAGCAATGTTAATCAGCGTGGCTGTTGGCTTCATGAGCTCAAGCTCTTTCTCGCCAAATAGGTGGTGATTCTCGGGCGTATACGGCATGACCAAGATAATATGGTCAGCCTCACGCAACAAGGTATTACGTTCTACATACCGAGCACCACAAGCTTGTTCTGCATCTTCCGATAAGCGCGAACGATTGTGATAAACAACATTCATACTAAAGCCCGCTGCACGCCTTGCAATCGCCTGCCCAATACGTCCCATCCCCATGATACCCAAAGTACTATGATGGATATCCATCGCAAGTGGCGTATCGCAAATTGAAAATTTCTTCCAACTCCCCGCCCTTAACCAATGTTCAGCCTCAGTTACCCTTCTCGCTGTTGCCATCAACAAAGCAAAACCAAAATCAGCCGTTGTATCCGTCAGCACATCAGGTGTGTTGGTAGCCATAACTTTTGCTGCTCTTAATGCAGTTAAATCTAAATTGTTATATCCAACGGCAATGTTAGAAATAATTTTTAATTGCGGCGCTGTTTGAAGATGCATCGCTGAAATAGGCTCGCTGCCTGTAATAATTGCGGCATCTTTATCCATCAAGGCGAGCCTTAATGCTTGTGCATCCCAAAGACGATCAGACTGATTGGACTCTACTTCTGCAACCGACTGAAGTTGCTCCAAAATATCTGGAAAAATTGATCGCGCCACCAAAATTTTAGGTTTTTGAGTATTTTTAGACATGTGATCCACCATTTTTCCAAATATGCTTGATGTTGATATTTATTGCAAAACCTTGCCAATAAGAACATAAAGGCCAGCCAGCTCATTGTATGACATGGTCTTATGGCATATACAAATCACTAAATCATCTAATTATTGAGGGGTTTAACCCATAAAAAGCTCATCTCTAAGATAAAATGATGTTTTTGGTCTATTTGAGAAAAAACTACCATGACTTATGTAGTAACAGAAGCTTGCATTCGTTGCAAATACACAGATTGCGTTGATGTTTGTCCCGTTGATTGTTTTCGTGAGGGCGCAAACTTTTTAGCAATCGATCCTGATGAATGCATCGACTGCGCGGTGTGCGTACCTGAGTGTCCAGTCAATGCTATTTACGCAGAAGACGATGTGCCCGGCGATCAACAAGAGTACATTCAGCTTAACGTTGAATTAGCTCGCAAATGGCCTTCCATTACCAAGTCAAAAACTCCTCTTGCAGATGCTGAGGAATGGAAAGATGTAAAGGGTAAATTAGGCGAACTAGCTCGCTAATACTTTTTAATACAGGATTATCTATCTCGAGACATGGCTCGAGATAGAACAATCACCGGTATTAAGCCAGCGACAACAATTGTTAAGGCTGGCCACGCTGCCTCAGCCAAGCGTTCATCCGCTGCTAATTGATACGTAATCACTGCCAAAGTATCGAAATTAAAAGGTCGCAATACCAGCGTTGCAGGCAACTCTTTCATAACATCAACAAAGACTAATAAGCCTGCTGTTAATAGACTACGTCTTAACAATGGTAAATGTATCCGCTGCAAAATCTCCCACTTACCAGCTCCTAAACTCATAGCACTAGCATCCATGCTAGGTGTGATCTTGCTTAAACCTGCCTCCACGGTCTGCAAACCAGATGATAGAAAACGTGTGAGATAGGCATAGACCAATACAGCGATGGACCCCGATAAAAGCCACGTCATATTGAGCTGCCCCAACAACATTAAGATGCCAACAGCTAACACAGTACCGGGCACAGCATACCCCAAGGTCACCATACGATTCATCAAGCGCTGCCACATACCTTGCGAAAGGCGTGCACTATAAGCTAGCCAGATGGCTAATATGACGGCACAAATAGCAGTTATGACTGAAAGCACCAAGGTATTACCCAACCAAGACCAATACCTCATTTGAAGATTTTCACCACTACCACAGGCTAAATGAACCATGATTAGGACAGGGAAAATAAAACCAAACAACATAGGCAAGGCACAAGCAACACTGGCCCAAAAAGCTTTTTTTCCTTGTAAACGCCATGGTTTTATTTGTCGAAAACGTTGTCCATTGGCAGCGAAACGCATCTGACGCCGACTCACATGTTCTAACATCAAAAGTAAACCTATAACGCTCAGCAAAACAGCTGATAGCTGGACTGCTGCTGTCCGATCGCCCATCCCTAACCAAGCACGATAAATCCCAGTAGTCATGGTTTGGACCCCAAAATAAGACATAGCTCCATAGTCAGCCATGGCTTCCATGAGTGCCAAGGCAACACCTGCCATCGTAGCGGGTCTTGCCATTGGTAAGGCCACCTGCCAGAAGGCACTCCAAGGACTCGCCCCTAAGGTTCTTGCTGCATCAATTAAGCGAGGACTACGCTCCAAAAAAGCTGTCCTACATAATAAATATACATAAGGGTATAGAGCCAAGCTCAATACAGCAATAGCACCCCACACTGATCGCGGCTCAGGAAACCAATCCAACTTAACAAGACCTAACCTATCTCTGATGAATGTTTGCACAGGTCCTGAAAACTGAAAAAAATCCGTATAGGCATAAGCCATGACATAAGTCGGCATTGCCAAGGGCAAAATTAACGCCCACTCATAAAGACGTTTACCAGGAAAGTCACATGTTGCAACTAACCATGCACAAATAACGCCCATACTGGCAACACCCCAAGCCACCCCCACAGCAATTAATAAGGTTGTTAAAGCGTAACTAGGCAGCACGGTACTGATCAAATGAGATAGAACATCCCAGGTGCTTACTTGTGGGTTTAGTAATGCAAGAAAAATCCCCAATATAGGCAAGGCCAATATCAGAGAAAAGAGAGTGGGTATTAAACGTATTCGCAAGATGCGACAATTATAGGAATGATTAAACATCAGCCACCTATCCATTTAAATTTAGACGATATCCACGTCAGCTACCCGGGTAAAAAATCCGGGAGTTCAACCCCTGTCGTTAAAGGACTGAGCATGAGTCTGCGGCACGGAAAAATTGGTTGCCTCTTAGGTCCATCAGGGTGTGGCAAATCTACTATTTTGCGCGCCATTTGTGGTTTTGAACCTATTGGAGCTGGGTCAATCACGCTTGATGACCAACAAGTTAGCACACCAAGCTATATGCTTCCCCCTGAAAAAAGACGGATTGGAGTAGTTTTTCAGGATTACGCCTTATTCCCCCATCTAACCAATGCTGAAAATGTTGCCTTTGGACTCAGAGGCATCAGCAAAAAGGTGGCACTAGAACAAGCAAAGGAATGGTTAGGACGTGTAGGGCTCCATGATGTTGACCATCGCTACCCCCATGAATTATCAGGAGGTCAACAACAACGTGTCGCGCTGGCTCGCGCCATGGCGCCAGAACCAGAGCTGCTATTACTCGATGAACCTTTTTCTAATCTGGACGTGGACCTTAGAGAGCGCTTAGCTACCGAAGTACGCGACATCTTAAAGACCAATGGCACCACAGCTTTATTAGTCACTCACGATCAATTTGAAGCATTTGCCATTGCTGATGATGTTGGCGTCATGGCAGAAGGTCGCCTAGTTCAATGGGATAGCGCCTACAATCTTTATCACCGGCCAGCCAATCGATTTGTTGCAAGTTTTATAGGTCATGGCGTATTTGTTCCAGGCAAAACACAAGCAGGCCCATCAGTCGAAATTGAGTTGGGCCGTCTCCCTCTTCCTCAATCAAGCTACGGATTACCAGGAGAAGAAGTAGACGTATTATTACGAGCCGATGATATCGCTCATGATGACGATAGCCCCTTACTAGCTACCGTAATTAGCAAAGCTTTTCGTGGGGGTGATTTCTTATATACCGTCGAGCTTGATTCTGGGCAAAGGCTAATGGCCATGGTCCCAAGCCACCACAATCATGACATTGGCGAAAAGATTGGCATTAAGTTAGTAGCGGACCATGTTGTTGCTTTCGCAAAACCAATACCTGAATTAAGCTAGAATCTAGCTATGCAGCAATATCTAGATCTCATGCGCCATGTTTTGGCCAACGGCACCCATAAATCAGACCGCACAGGTACAGGTACAACTTCTGTATTTGGCCATCAAATGCGCTTTGATTTACAACAAGGCTTCCCTGTCGTTACGACTAAAAAGCTTCACCTCAAGTCAATTATTATTGAATTACTTTGGTTCCTCCAAGGTAGCACTAACAATAATTGGCTCAAAGAAAGAGGTGTTAGCATTTGGGATGAATGGGCCAAGGAGGATGGTGAATTAGGTCCTATTTATGGCTATCAATGGCGCTCTTGGCCAGCACCCAACGGCCAACATATTGACCAAATTAGTCAGTTAATTGATCAGATCAAAAACAATCCCGACTCCCGTCGCTTAATTGTATCGGCCTGGAACGTTGCTGAAATCCCACGCATGGCTCTACCGCCTTGCCACGCATTTTTTCAATTTTATGTAGCGGACGGCAAACTGTCTTGCCAACTTTATCAACGCAGTGCAGATATCTTCTTGGGCGTACCATTTAATATTGCGAGCTACGCCTTACTGACTCATATGATTGCTCAACAAACAGGTCTAACGCCTGGTGACTTCATCTGGACAGGGGGAGACTGTCACTTGTATACCAACCATATGGAACAAGTACAACTGCAGTTATCAAGACAACCACTAGCATTGCCACAGTTAGCCATACATCGCCAACCAGCCAGCATTTTTGATTATGAGTATGAGGATTTTGAATTGATTGGTTATCAACATCACGACCCCATTAAAGCCCCTGTGGCCATTTAAGTTTCGAGGAACGCTGTGGAGTTAGTCATCATAGTTGCGCGCGCCAAAAATGGCGTTATTGGTGTTAATAACACACTGCCTTGGCGTCTTCCAGAAGACTTAAAACATTTCAAAAACACGACGTCTGGCCACCCAATTATTATGGGGCGTAACACTTGGGAGTCCTTAGGTCGCCCCTTACCTGGCCGCAGAAACATGGTCATTAGTCGCAATACATCGTTACGCTTAGAAGGTGCCGAAACCTTTACCTCCTTAGAGGATGCCATCGATGCATGCAGTGGTTCAGAAAAGGTATTTATCATCGGCGGCGCTCAGGTGTATGAGCAAGCTATGGCTTACGCAGACAAACTGATCATTACAGAAGTCGACCTAGAAATAGATGGCGATGCTTTTTTCCCTGAGGTGGATGACATGATGTGGGAAGAAATATCTCGAGAAGCGCATCACAACGGTGAAATTGGATACGCTTTTGTAACCTATGTTAGCAAGCTCTAATTACGGGTTTACGCTAATCTAGCACTCCCCAAAAGCTTCATCGTCTTGATCTTTTTGCATTAATATCTAATCATCTAAGCACCCACGTTTAGGCGTTTAGTTATTAACTAGAGGAGAACATCATGGATCGTCGTAAATTTATTGCAGGCACCGGTATGGCCGGTATTTTGGCAGCAGGTGTTGCTCCTGCTGTGCATGCTCAGGGTGCTACGATACGCTGGCGCTTAGCTTCAAGCTTTCCAAAATCAATTGATACGCTATTTGGTGGTTCAGACGTTTTCTGTGCCAAGTTAAAAGAATTATCTGGCGGCAAATTCACCATTACCACCCATGCCGCAGGCGAACTCATGCCAGCATTTGGTGTGCTAGACGGGGTGTCACAAGGAACCGTTGAGTGCGCTCATACAGCGCCTTATTATTTCTTTGGCAAAGATGAAACATTTGCACTTGATTGCAATATCCCCTTCGGACTTAATGCCCGTCAAACCAATGCCTGGATGTTTGATGGCAATGGTCTCAAACTGATGCGTGAATTCTATGCTCCATATAACGTAGTGAATTTCCCACTAGGCAATACAGGCGCTCAAATGGGTGGCTGGTTCCGCAAAGAAATTAATACGCTAGCAGACTTAAAAGGTCTTAAATTCCGCATTGGTGGCTTTGGCGGCAGGATCTTGGAACCATTGGGCGTTGTTCCACAAAGTTTACCTGCTGGTGAAATTTATCAAGCCCTTGAAAAAGGCACCATTGATGCTGCGGAGTGGATCGGTCCTTATGATGATCTTAAATTAGGTCTGTATAAAGTAGCCAAGCACTACTACTATCCAGCCTTCTGGGAAGGTGGTCCACAATTAAGCCTTTATGTGAATACCAAAGCCTACAACGCTCTATCACCTGAATACAAAGCGATGATTGAAGCTGCAGCCACTTATGCTCACGTTGAAATTTCTGCGAAGTATGATGCCCGCAACCCTAAGGCCTTAAAAGAACTTGTTGCTGGTGGCGCAAAATTACATCGCTTACCAAAGCCCATCATGGATGCCGCCTTTAAAGTATCTCAGGAAGTTTATGCAGATTTAAGCGCTAAAAATCCGCGCTGGAAAAAAGTATTTGCGGATTATGAAGCATTCCGTCGCGACCAAAACCTTTGGTTCCGTTTTGCTGAAAAAGGATTTGATGACTTTATGCAAGCGCAAAAACTTTAATAGGCATTAATCAAGTACTAAGAAGCCAGCCAACTCATGGCTGGCTTTTTTTTGACTCACGTAAGGCGGGACCTAAACTTAATTTTGCAAAAGCTTGTAAAACCTCTGGGGATGCTGCATGAAATACATCAACCCTCATACCCGAACGCACAACAAGACGCGGTGAAATCAACCAAGATAAGAAAGGGATATAAATAAATTTTGCCTGAGTAAGATCTTTTATCAAGACGCGCTTATGCCAGATCCAAGTCTGCTCAATCACACCTTGCCTAACAGAAGTTCGGCTATGCAAAATCCAATAATAAAAGATAGAGCACAGCACCAAAGAGATGCCGATCACACCCAAGGCACTCCAAGAAACATCTGTGCTAGTAATAGTTTGGGCAGCCAAGTACCCCCAAAAAAATAAGGCAAACATGAGTATGCTTGCCAATATCTTTATCAACCGTGAAAAAGCTGGCCCCTCTACTGACAGCTCTTCTAAAAAATAAATATCTGTCATTATTTTTTAGAAGATTCCTTAAATAAATCATCGATCATTTTTTGATCATCTAGCTTAGGGGCCTCTTGCAAATCATCAACAGGTGCTTCTATTTGTACTTTATCAAGGTCTACCTTTTCTTTTTTATCTAAAAAGACGGTAACCGTTTGAGGAACAAAGATCACCACAAGCACTAACATCAACTGCAAGATAACCCAAGGAATAGATCCCAAATAGATATCTTTCGACTCGATTTTTCTTGGGATAGATCCGTTCTTGTATAAAGAGTCTGCAATGCCGCGCAAATAGAACAAAGCGAAACCAAATGGCGGATGCATAAAACTCGTTTGCATATTGACGCAAAGCAAGACCCCAAACCAAATCATGTCAATACCCATTTTGTCAGCAACAGGTCCTAACATCGGCAAAATGATGAAGGCAATCTCAAAGAAGTCCAAGAAGAATGCCAAGAAAAAGACAAAAACGTTAACCACCAATAAGAAACCAGTCTGACCACCTGGCAAATTAGAGAGCAGATGTTCAATCCAGATGCCGCCATCAACACCCTGGAATACTAATGAGAAAACACGAGAACCAATTAAGATAAACACGACCATCGCTGTAATACGCATGGTACCTGTCATACCCTCTTTAATAATCTCCCAATTTAAACGCTTATGAATAGCTGCCAAAATAAAGGCTCCTACCGCCCCCATAGCTCCCGCCTCTGTTGGGGTGCAAACAGCCGTATCAATACCAGGCAAGCCACCCATACTACCCAACACAGCAAAAATTAAAATTGCAGAAGGGATAATGCCCCGCAAACACTTCATCCAAAGTGCCCAACCATTTAAAGTTCTTGCTTCTCTAGGAACCCCAGGGACATATGCAGGCTTGAGTCGTGCCAAAAAGAAGGTATACGCAACAAAAATAAGTACCTGCAAAATAGAGGGGCCCCAGGCGCCCTTGTACATGTCACCAACTGAACGACCCAACTGGTCGGCCATCACCACCAACACCAAAGAAGGTGGTACTAATTGTGTAATAGTTCCTGATGCTGCCAAGACCCCAGTGGCGTAGCGCATGTTGTAGCCGTAACGCATCATCACGGGCAAAGAAATCATAGCCATCGCAATGACCTGACCAGCAACTGTCCCTGTAATAGCCCCTAAAATAAACCCGACAATAATGACTGAGTAGCCAAGACCTCCTCGCACCGGCCCAAACAACTGCCCCATCGAGTCCAACATATCTTCAGCTAAACCACATTTTTCAAGAATGGCTCCCATTAAAGTGAAAAATGGAATAGCTAACAATAAATCATTCGACAAAATGCCAAAGATATTCAATGGCAAATTTGACATAAAACTTAATGGAAACCAACCTTGCGAAATAGCAAAGAAGCCACTCAATAAACCTAGGGCTGCTAGCGAAAAGGCCACAGGGAAACCGATCAACATAATGAGGATCAGCCCCAAGAACATCATCGGGGCAAAAGTTTGCATACTCATTGAAGAGGCCTTTCGTAATGAATATCCATGTTGTAAGCGTGAGTTAACCAACCTAAACGTTTAATAACTTCCGAAACACCTTGGATAGCTACCAAGAAAAAACCTAAGGGCAACATCAACATCGCTGGCCAACGAATCAATCCACCAGCACTATTAGACATTTCTTTAGAAACAAACATGCTGATAAACAATGGCATGCACAAATATGCAAAGTAAACCATCGCCGGCAACAAGAAGAACAATAGGCCAAATAAGTCTATATAAACACGCGCTTTACTTTGTAACGTGCCATAAATTACATCAACGCGGACATGTTCATTCACGCGCAGCACTTGAGCTGCCCCCATCATGACGCAAGCTGCAAATAAATACCACTGTATCTCTAGCCAACCATTCGAGCTGTAATCAAATGCATAACGCACAAAGGCATTTAACGCACTGATAAAACAGGACAAAATAACGGCCCATTTGGCGAATCCGGCAAACTTATCTGTCACCCAATCAATCCCATGGGCTAATGCAATCCAATGCTTCATGATTGACTCCTTGAATGTTTAATTCTTATTCTTAAATTCTATCAGTAACAAAACAACCAATACCGTCATAAGCCACATGCCAGAGCGATTAACGGCCACCCACTGTCATATTCTCAATCAGAATTGAGCCTGTCTCTTTAGTGCCACGTACAAGGGTGTCATTACCAACTGCCACAATTTGCTTAAACATCTCTTTCAAATTACCTGCAATGGTAATTTCTTCAACGGGGTGAACAATCACCCCATTTTCAACCCAATAACCAAATGCACCTCGGGAATAATCACCATTCACATAATTAACACCCTGACCCATAAGATCAGTTACCAATAACCCCGTGCCCATTTTCTTTAACAACCCAGGCAAATTATCAGACAGCCTCGTCAAACGACTTTTCATTTGTAAATGATGTGATCCCCCAGCGTTACCCGTGGTTTTCATATGTAGTTTTTTTGCTGAATAAGTAGATAAGAAATAACCTTGCACGACCCCCGCATCAACGACCTTACGAGCTTTAGTTTTAACACCTTCTTCATCGAACGGGGCACTTCCAGTTAAACGTTTGGTGTGAGGCTCTTCATAGATATCAATATGCTTAGGAAATATCGACTGCCCCAAACTATCCATCAAAAAACTCGATTGGCGATATAAAGCTCCGCCTGAAGTGGCCTGTACATAAGCGCCCAGCAAACCAACTGCTAAAGGTGCCTCAAAAATAACCGGGCAATGACGCGTTGAAATGGAACGCGCGCCTAATCTGGCCAATGCTCTCTTAGCCGCATAGGCTCCCACCTTCTCTGGCTTAGCCAGATCCTCAGGGACCCTAGAGGTGGTATACCAATCATCTCTTTGCATCGGCGCTCCAGGTTTCTGGCTAGCACTGGCAATGGGTGTACATGAAATGTAATGTCGAGATACAGCATACCCTCCCATGAAACCATTCGTCGTACCCAACATAAAGTGGGACTGTTGCGCTGACACAGCCGCTCCATCACTATTGATAATATTTTTGCTCAATGCAAAAGCACCCTGCTCAGCTGCGCGAGCAATCTCAACCGCTTCCTCTGTATTGATATGCCAAGGATGGTACAAATCTAAATCTTTGGGATGCTTCTCCAACAACTCTGCAGGTGCCAACCCAGCACAATCATCTTCAGCTGTGTGTTTAGCAATATGGAAGGCTGCTTCCACACTTGCTTTTAAGGATGCCTTTGAAAAATCACTGGTACCGGCATTCCCGCGACGTTGGCCAATAAAGACTGTTACGCCCGCCTGTTTGTCGCGATTTTGCTCAATCGTCTCAATCTCGCCTTTGCGAGTAGACACCGATAATCCATGCCCCTCAGATAACTCTGCAGCGGCATCTGTAGCGCCTAATTTTTTGGCTTCTGCTAATAAATAAGCGACTAATTCTTTTAATTGTTCTGGTTTATGTGAAAACATAATGCAATCATAGCTAGAATTGAAACATGAGTACACAAATTACAAATCACAAAAATACTAAACGATCCCATCCAGATGAAATTTGGATTGGATTAATTTCTATTTCCGATAGAGCAAGTCAAGGTATTTATCAAGATGAAGGGGTTCCGGCCTTAGAAAAATGGTTTGGTAAAGCACTGATATCTCCTTGGCATATAGAGTCCAGGCTCATCCCCGATGAGAAAGAAGTCATCTCGCAAACAATTTGCGAACTCATTGATGAGGTTGGATGTGATTTGGTGCTAACAACTGGCGGAACAGGCCCTTCACGACGCGATGTAACGCCTGAGGCTACTTTGGCCGTAGCCACCAGGGAAATGCCTGGATTTGGCGAACAAATGCGTCAAATCAGCCTGAAATTCGTACCTACCGCGATTCTTTCTAGGCAAGTAGCTGTACTTCGAGAAATCGAAGGGCATGCTGCACTAATCATTAACCTACCAGGCCAACCTAAAGCGATCGCAGAAACCCTAGAAGGGCTCAAAAATGCGGAAGGTCAATCCATCATCCCCGGCATCTTTGCAGCAGTTCCATACTGCATTGACCTCATTGGTGGTCCCTATGTCGAAACAAATGATGCCGTGATTAAGGTTTTCCGCCCTAAGTCAGCTATCCGACAAACCTCTTAAGGCTATTTTGAACTTGTAACTTAAACTTGTCATTTAAGCGCGCAGACCCAGATAAAGTCCCATTGGTACGAAAATCAATGCTGACAAATTTCCCAATAAGACAATGGATGCCACGAGTTCAGGGTCCTGATCATGACGATCAGCAACCAAGAAATTTAAAACAGCAGGCGGCAAACTTGCAAATACAAACAGTAAACCTTTTTGTAAGTCGCTAATATCCAATAAAGGGGTAATAGCTAAGGCTACCAATAAGCCTGCAACGGGGCAAACAATCGCTCCTAAAAAGCCCTCTCGCCAATGGCTTAAATTAGCATCCTTCATGCGCACACCCAGCGCAAATAGCATCAGTGGCACTGTGGCATCACCCAATAACTTAATCGCCTGATAGAGGGGCTCTGGCAAGGTAAAAACATCTTTACTCGCCGACAGTGCAAAACCAAGAATAGTGGCTAAGGCCATAGGGTTCATGAAAACACCCTTAAGAGGTGCCTTAGGATTAACTAACTTCACCCCGAGCGTGAAATGCAATAAATTTGATACGGAAAATAATGCAACAGCAGGTGCAAGTCCTACATGACCAAAAGCAAAAACAGCTAAAGGCAAACCCATATTGCCGCAGTTATTAAACATCATGGGAGGTACAAAGGTTTTAGGATCTATCCCTGCTAACCGAGCAATTGGCCAAGCCAGCAATCCAGAACCTAGAACAATCGCCACACCGCTTAGCAACAACCCCCACTGATCGACTAAATCAAAATCTTTGCTAACGAAGGCTGAAATCACCAGCAATGGGGCAATGACCTCAATCGTAGCCTTATTAATGCCCGCCATATCAGGATGAGCTTTACGCCCATACAACCATCCAACCAAAATAATCAGAAAAACAGGGGTGATGATGCCCGCAATTTTTAAAAACATTTAATTGCCTTCAATAATTGGCTCATTACCTACAGTTGGAGTAAATACTTTCTCCCTGTAATAACGCAGCTCCTCAACTGACTCAATAATATCGGCCAAGGCCGTATGTGCCTGCTGCTTGCTAAAACCTTTAGCAATTTCCGGATGCCAACGTTTGCAAAGTTCTTTAACGGTAGAAACATCAATATTTCTATAGTGGAAATAAGCCTCTAATTTAGGTAAATAACGATTCATGAAACGACGGTCTTGATGAATCGTATTTCCACACATGGGAGAAATACCCGCTTTCACATGCTGCTTTAAAAAAGCAATGCACTGCGCTTCCGCCTCTGACTCGGTCAAAGTCGAGGCTTTCACCTTATCAATCAAACCTGATTTACCATGGGTACCTTTATTCCAAGCATCCATACCGTTTAAAATGGCATCTTGTTGATGCAACACTAAAACAGGACCTTCGGCGACAATATTTAAATCACCATCAGTCACAATCATGGCTATTTCCAGAATTCGGTCGGTTTCCGGCTGTAAACCGGACATTTCCATATCCACCCAAACTAAACGATCATTCTTTCTTGTTGTACTCATCCCTATAATCATCTCATGACATTTACTTTTTTGTTTATTTTGGGCCTTATCGCAAGTATTGCCACCCGCTATTACTTGGCGAGTCGCCATATCTGCCATATTTCACAACATCGTGACGAGGTCCCCAAAGATTTTGCCCACAAAGTTTCTTTGGCTGATCATCATAAAGCCGCAGACTATACCATTGCGAAACTACGATTAGGCTTATTTGAAATTGCATTATCTGCAACCCTCTTAATTGGCTTCACCTTACTAGGTGGCCTTCAGTATGTGCATGATGTCACCTTAGGATTAATGGGGCCGGGCACCGCGCAGCAAATTGCTTTACTCATCTCAATCAGCCTTATCACAGGCATTATCGACCTCCCCTTTTCTTTATATCGCCAATTTGGTATCGAAGAAAAGTTCGGCTTTAACCGTATGACCATGGGTCTATTTTTTGCCGATATGGTTAAAGGTCTAATCTTAGGGCTAGCGATTGGCCTACCGTTGCTATGGGTTGTCCTAACTTTAATGGCGCATGCTGGCGATTATTGGTGGGTGTTAACTTGGGTAGTTTGGGTTGCATTCAATGCACTGCTTATTTGGCTATTTCCTACATTCATCGCACCACTATTCAACAAATTCAAACCCCTTGAAGAAGGTCCACTCAAACAACGTATTGAGAACCTATTGCAACGTTGCAACTTTACCAGTCAAGGCTTATTCATTATGGATGGCAGCAAGCGGAGTGCGCATGGCAATGCCTACTTCACGGGCATGGGTAAGGCTAAGCGCATTGTATTTTTTGATACATTAATTGATCGTTTAACACCTGAAGAAATTGAAGCTGTACTGGCTCATGAATTAGGTCACTTTAAACGTCAACACATACGTAAACGTTTACTCCAATCATTTGCCTTGAGCTTGGCTGTCCTTGCCCTGCTTGGCTGGATTGCCACTAAGCCGTGGTTCTATTTAAGCCTGGGGGTTACCCCTGACCTTAACGGATACAACGCTGGCTTAGCGTTAGCTTTATTTAGCCTAGTGATGCCCGTCTTTGGATTTTTCCTAACGCCCATTAGCAGCATGGGATCGCGCAAACATGAATATGAAGCAGATACCTTTGCCGCAGAGAAATCTTCTGCACAGGATTTAATTACAGCATTGGTCAAGCTCTATCAGGATAATGCTGCCACCTTAACGCCAGATCCACTTTACTCTAGCTTCTATGACTCACACCCGCCTGCGCCCTTGCGGATTGAGCATTTACAGAAACTAGCCCGCTAGCCCTATAAAGAAGCTTATGTCATCTTTTCAAGCCCTTCTTGTCGCATCGTATGGTCGCCACTATTTAGCAAGACCTCTGAATGATGAGATCAAAGGGCTTTACCAAGTAACTTCTCGGGGTAAACAACATTTGGGTGCGGTAGGCGATATTCTTCACGTTCAAGAAACTGGTCCCGAGCAAGCTGTGATTGAAAAAATAGCAGATAGAAAAAATCTTCTATATCGTTCGGACGCCTATAAAAGCAAGTCGATTGCCAGTAACGTTGATCAAATTTTGATCGTTCTGGCGACCGAACCTGGCTTCTCTCCAGACCTACTCGGTCGAGCAGTGATTGCTGCAGAAACTGCTGGCATCATCCCACGAATCATTCTAAATAAATGTGACTTACCTAACAAACTACCTCAAGCTAGGAAAATGTTAGAACCCTATCAAGCCATGGGATACCCCGTCCACGAAATCTCTGTTAAGCATGACCCCACCTCTGTTGAAGAACTTGCGACATATGTTTACGGGAACGTATCTGTCTTAGTGGGGCAATCTGGCATGGGCAAATCAACTTTGTTAAATGCATTGATTCCAGATGCCGCTGCGCAAACACAAGAACACTCTAAAAAATTAGATAGCGGCAAACACACCACAACAGCTTGCCGCTACTATGATTTACCGCCCAAAATGATCAATGGAGCGGTGATGCATGGGGCGTTAATTGATTCTCCAGGCTTCCAAGAGTTTGGATTAGCGCACTTATCTGAAAGTGAATTACAGCACGCCTTCAAAGAATTCAGGCCCCACTTGGGGGCCTGCAAATTTCACAACTGTAGTCATGGTGATGAACCTGCTTGTGCTATCAGGGCTGCTGTAGAGGCAGGTGAGATTTCTGCACAACGTGTCGAGCTATTTCGTCAGCTTCGTCACGAATCACATAATGCTGATGTTATCCAAGCCAAGTTGAAATAGTCATCATTGCAATCACAACTAGCCAAAGAATCACTGCACGCCACACCAAACCAACTGCTGAACGTAAGCTACGCACAGAAGCTTCAAGACCTAAATCGATCACGGGCAACTCACCCGCCTCAGCCATTCTTAAAGCCTCATCGCTGCTAGGTTCTGCCAAAGGCGCCCCCAAGCGTACGCCAAGAGCACCGGCACCAGTTGCCAAGATAACAGCCTCTAATCCGTTGCTCCATTTACTTAAGTGATAACGCCACCCATAAACTGCATCTTCAAAATTGCCAACAATCGCAAATCCAATCGCTGTTAATCGTGTAGGCAACCAATCAATCACATAAAAGAATTGACTAGATGCTTGGGCTAAAGAAAGGCTAGCTTGGGACGGCCATCTTTGCGCAGCCATATCTGCGAGACGATACAACACCACGCCAGCTGGGCCCAATGGCAACATAAACCAAAAAATTACCCCGAATACATGACGATGAGCGCCGATAATTGCGCGCTCAAGTGCCAAACGAATAACCTCTGATTCAGTCATCGTATCCGTATTTACTCCAGGGCCTTGCCATTCAGCTAAAACTCTTCTTGCTTCTTCCAAATTACGCTCCATCAACGCTTCGTGAATGGCTGTAAATGGATGGCTAAATTGCCTAAAACCCAAAAATAAATAAACAATGAATACATTCCAAGCAAAAGCTAATAAGGGCTGCGTTGCCAGCAAAACAAAATGTATCAACAAAACCACAATAACTGGAGGTGCAAATGCCAATAAACAGGCTAAACGACCACTACCTTCAGACCCTGTGTCGACATTTTTAACTGCTAGATCTAGCCAGTTCTCAAGAAAACGTCGAAGCCAGTGATCTTTCTCAACTGGTTTGTATTGCTCAGCAATAAGCGCAAAAAGAATAGAAAAAAATGTCATGCTCTTAAAAAATGATAAAGATTACGTAGCATACCCGCAGTTGCACCCCAGATGAATTTATTTTCATAAGGCATTGCATAAAACTCTCGTGAACCGTCAGGACCTTGCCACATTCTACGTTCATGATGCTTAGGATTCATCAAAAAACTCATGGGGACTTCAAAAATTTCTGCCACTTCAAAAGGGTCTGGTTGATAAACATATCCAGGCTTTATTAAAGCTGCGATAGGCGTGACCTGATAGCCAGTGATGGTTAGGTAATGAGGTAAGCGCCCTAATATTTCCACATGACTTTCAGGTAATCCAATTTCCTCTTTAGCTTCACGTAATGCCGTATGCTCAGGAGAGATATCCTCTGGATCCGTTCGACCGCCAGGGAAACTAATTTGACCAGGGTGGTCGTGTAAATGACTAGTTCGCTTAGTCAACAGCAGATGAAGTTCATTTTCATAAGCCACCATCGGGACTAAAACTGCTGCAGGCGTTGGCACATCGCCACGACCTGCGGCCATAGCCCCTCTCGCTGCCAAGGCCAATCGATTCTCCTCGGTCTGCTCAACGATCCAGGCCCTCTCTTCCAAAAAGCGTTGGCGAATCCCTGCAATCGAGAGCAAAGCCTTCTCAACCGGTTCCAAATGCGTATCTCTGGCCACAATCGGTACGGCCTCAGGATCAAAGCTTGGTACGCGCTGCTTGCGTTGCAACGGCTCTTCTGAGGAAATCACTAAATCATCTGATGACATGACACTAGTTTATATAAGTTCTCTGAATGACAAGGTGAAACATTAAAAAGCATAAAGGCAGCCGAAGCTGCCTTTATGCACAAGTACATAAAAAATAACTAATTACGCAGTAGCTACTTCTTTTACACGTGCTTGCAATTTCTCTTTGATACGTGCTGACTTACCTGAACGATCACGCAAGTAATACAACTTAGCACGACGCACATCACCACGACGCTTCACTTCAATGCTAGCGATCAATGGTGAGTAAGTTTGGAACGTACGTTCAACGCCTTCGCCAGATGAAATCTTACGAACGATGAAGCTTGAATTTAAGCCACGATTACGCTTAGCAATCACAACACCTTCATAAGCCTGAACACGTTTACGTGTACCTTCAACAACGTTCACGTTAACAACAACTGTATCGCCAGGAGCGAAAGTTGGCACTGCCTTGTTAGCAGTTAGACGAGCAATTTCTTCTTGCTCAATTGATTCAATAATATTCATAACAACTCCAGATGCGTCGTATCAACGTTTAATTCCTAGGCGAACCGAGGACTTGATAGAGGATGCGGTTTAAATCCCTGCCTTGTTTTGCAATGTTGCTAAAAAAGCTTCATCAGCAGAACTCAACAAGCCTTGCTTGCGTGCTTGATCAATAAGATCAGGCCGCCTTTTTAACGTCAGCTCCAATGATTGTTTCCGACGGTAATCCGCTATTTTAGCGTGATGTCCGCCTAAAAGCACGTCCGGAACCAATAAATTTTCATAATTTTCTGGTCTTGTGTAGTGAAAACAGTCCAAAAGACCATCCATAAAGCTATCTTGAGCAGCCGACTCGGCATCGCCTAAGGCTCCCGGAATCAATCGAATCACAGCATCCATGACGGCCATGGCAGGGATTTCGCCTCCAGAGAGCACAAAATCACCCAAGCTAAGCTCCTGATCGACCCTGCGGTCAATTAAGCGCTGGTCCACAGCCTCATACCTACCACAAATTAAGGTAACTGCTTCTAACTTACCTATATCTTTCGCCATTTTCTGATTAAATCTTTCACCTTGTGGTGAAAGTAATATCACTGGACCTTTTTTATTGGCCTGATCCTTTGCTACGGCATCCAAGGTATCGTCCAATGGCTTAGCCATCATTACCATGCCTGGGCCGCCGCCATAAGCGCGATCGTCAACCGTTCGTCTAGCGTCTAAAGTGTAGTCACGAGGATTCCACGTTTTTAAACTGACCAAACCCTTCTCAAAAGCTCTGCCCGTCACCCCCCAGGAGCTCAATGCTGAGAACATTTCAGGAAAAATAGTTACAACGTCAAAGCGCATATATTCTGCAGACTTAACATGGTCCAATTTACCAATCTAACTGCCAATCAACGACAATACCGTATTTTTGAGAACTTTTATCAACAGTTACAGACTGAACAACTGTTTTGATAAATGGTATCAAACGCTCAGACTTATCCTCGCTATCCTCAAGAGGCTTAACGCAAAGAATAGATTGAGCGCCATTGTCCATCAATTCAACCACAACCCCAAGGGCATCCCCTTGCTGATTGTGTACAGGCAAACCAATCAAATCGACCCAATAAAAGCTATCGTCATCAGCCTGATCTGGAAAATCTGCGCGACTTACGTAAATAGCCGACCCCTTTAGGAGCAAAGCTTGATCTCGATCACCAACCCCATCCAACCCTAAAAGGACATGCCCACTATGCTCTTTGGCTGTTTTAACAACAAAAGGACGTGACAAATCAGCAGAAGCAGGTGGCTTCGCCAACCAAATAATAGGTGCAGAAAATAAGGCCTCAGGCTCTTTAGAATAAGGTTTAACTTTAACTAAACCCCTAATTCCTTGAGCATCGAGCACGTGCCCGACTAAGACTAAATCAACAGGAGGACTCACGGTGTGACTAATGTGAGTCTCCAAGATTAGGTGTACCTACTGCAATGATGATGACTAAGCACCATCATTAGCCTAATTAGGCCTTAGGAGCAGACTTAATTAAACGAGCTACTGTTGGTGATAGTTGCGCACCAACACCCTGCCAGTATGTCAAACGATCTTGAGCAATACGGAAACCTTGTTCTGTTTCTACTGCACTAGGGTTGTAATAACCAAGGCGCTCGATAAAGTTCGAGTCACGACGGTTGCGTTTGTCTGTAGCAACGATGCTAAAGAAAGGACGATTTTTTGAACCGCCGCGTGCGAGTCGAATGACGACCATGTGAGTTCCTTACAATGCTTTAATAAACCCCGTATTCTATCGCAGAAATGAAACGAAAGCCAAAAAATTAGGGATCTCATGACCAAAAACCAATTTCCACGTCTATTTTTAGCCTTCAGCTGTGCACTAATACTGGTCTTAACCGGTTGCGCCCAAGTAATACCTAGCTGCGGGGCGGTTACGAGCCCACCTATCCATGATTTAGTTGATAGTCAATGGGAGCTGATTCGCTGGCACTACACCAGCCCTACAGACCATAAAACTCGTTTGAGAAAGATTCCTCAAGGCCCCACTGAGAGCACCATCACTTTAATTATTTCACCAGATGGGAAAAAAGTGACCGGTCATACTGGATGCAACCTATATACCGCTGAAATTTTGGCTGACGAACGAGGCATTCTCATGGAACAAGTCGCCAGTTCACGCAAGACCTGCTCACCCTACACAAGCGAATTGGAATTTAAATTTTTAAGCTATGTGCGAGACTACAGGACCTTAGTACGAGATGGTGACCGCCTTCTGATGATGACTAGAGATGGCGAAGTTTTAAGCTTTGCTCTTAAAAATAAATAAATGCTCTACCCTATTCCACGTAACTGAAACCAACCCAATACAATCACCTTCATGCATAAAAATAAATTAATCTTTTGTTCCTTAGGCCTTCTTCTCCCAGGGAGTGGTTTGAATCTAATCTATCTCAAAGGTTTGAGGAATATCTGGGCGTGGGCACAAATGCTTGGACTATTTGCTGGCATCCTTGGTTGGAAATTACTGGGCGCTAGTGATATGTCTTCTGCGCTTGGTTGGATTTTTGCAGCAGCCGGATTCATTTCCTTAGAGGCGAGCTGGCTAACAACGATTGCCTTTGGGCTGCGCCCTGACGACAAATGGGACGCAGCATTTAATAGCCAGTCCAGTCAAAAAAGCAACTCAGGCTGGCTTGTCATTTTATGCGTCATTTTTTCTCTCATGATTGGCGCCGCTGTCATGATGTCAGGCTTAGCGATTGCATTTGAACAGCACTTCTTAAGCCAATTCGAGGAAGCCAGAAAAATATCTCAATAAATAATGTCGATTATTTTCCAATAAAAAAGGGTGAACAGAGTTCACCCTTTTTTCAAGCTGCGCTATGGCTCAGAACTGTTCTGCACTTAATGCATTTACCGTTGCACCACCCTCAAGAATAGATACAGCAATGCCTGGCACCTGACTTAACAGATACTCGGCATGAAAACGAGCTGTTGCAACTTTAGCTGAAAAGAATTCCTGATCAGCATCCAACTTTGCCTCAGCAGCCAATAAGGCTCTCGCCATTTGCCAACCACTCATTAACAAACCAGCTAAACGTAAATAAGCAACACTACCCGCAAAGACACCCTTGATATCTGATTTGAAATTAGTCACCACATAATCAACGACCGTCTCAAAAGAAGCGCGTGCCGCTGATAAATGCTTCAACATAGCTTTAGCCGCTGGCGTACCACTATTTGTCAATTCAGCTTCAGTTTGTTTAATTAAAGCAGCTATCTTTTTAGCAACATGACCGCCATCACGGTAAGTCTTACGGCCCACCAAGTCATTAGCTTGAATAGCTGTTGTACCTTCATAAATTGGCAAAATACGAGCATCACGGTAGAACTGAGCAGCGCCTGTTTCTTCAATAAACCCCATACCACCATGCACTTGCACACCTAGACTAGCTACCTCAACTGACATCTCCGTTGAAAAACCCTTAACCAGGGGCACCATGTATTCATAAAAGGCCAAACTTTGTTGGCGAGTGGCCTCATCTTCTCCATGATGCGCCTCATCACTCAATGCAGCGGCCATATAAGCCATCGCACGCGCACCTTCGGTATAGGCGCGCATCGTCATCAACATGCGCTTCACATCTGGATGATGAATAATGGCCACCGGACCTTCTGAACCAGCCAAGTCTTTTGATTGGGTGCGATCTTTAGCGTATTGAACTGCTTTTTGATAAGCGCGATCAGCAATGGCTACACCTTGCATACCTACTGCAAAACGGGCCGCATTCATCATGATGAACATATATTCAAGGCCACGATTTTCTTCACCAACCAAGTATCCAATAGCACCACCATGATCACCAAACTGCAAGACTGCTGTTGGGCTGGCCTTAATACCTAACTTGTGTTCAATCGAAACACAATGGGCATCATTACGCGCGCCCAAAGAGCCATCTGCATTCACCATGAACTTAGGCACTACAAATAATGAAATACCTTTAACACCTTCAGGAGCTCCTGGGCAACGGGCAAGCACCAGATGCACAATATTTTCAGCCATATCATGCTCACCGTAGGTGATAAATATTTTGGTACCAAAAACCTTATAAGTACCATCACCTTGTGGCTCGGCCTTGGTACGCACAGCAGCCAAATCTGAACCAGCTTGTGGCTCAGTCAAGTTCATCGTCCCCGTCCACTCACCACTCACCATCTTTGGAATGTAACGCTCTTTCAACTCATCACTAGCGGCTGTTAACAATGCTTCAATAGCGCCGTCCGTTAACATAGGGCAGAGGGCAAAAGACATATTCGCAGCATTCAGCATTTCTGTACATGCTGTAGCAATGACCTTAGGGAAGCCTTGGCCACCATACTCACCTGGATGAATCACGCCTTGCCAACCACCTTCAGCAAACTGTCTAAATGCTTCTTTAAAGCCTGGCGTTGTTGTAACTTTGCCATCCTTCCATGAAGAAGGATTGACATCGCCATCCCAATTCAGAGGAGCAATGACTTCATTACAAAATTTTGCAGACTCTTCCAACACAGCAGCAGCTGTATCGTAACCGTAGTCTTCAAAACCTGGGATCGATGCGACCTTTTCAATGTCAGCGATATCTTGCATCACAAATAACATCTCTTTAACTGGCGCTGTATAGCTCATAGCTTCCCCTTAATTAACCTAATTCTGCTATCAACTCTGGCACGGCTGTAAACAAGTCAGCCACCAAACCATAATCTGCCACACCAAATATCGGTGCCTCAGGATCCTTGTTAATCGCCACAATCACCTTCGAGTCCTTCATACCCGCTAAGTGCTGGATCGCCCCAGAGATACCCACAGCTACATACAACTGTGGCGCCACAATCTTCCCTGTTTGACCTACCTGATAATCATTGGGTACAAACCCAGCATCTACCGCCGCACGTGAAGCACCCAAGGCTGCTCCCAACTTGTCCGCCAAAGGCTCCATCACCGCATGGTACTGCTCACCAGAGCCTAATCCACGACCTCCAGACACAATGATCTTCGCCGCTGTTAACTCAGGACGATCAGACTTGCTCACTTCCCTACCCACAAAGCTCGTTTGACCACCATCGGCCACGGCTGTGACGCTCTCAACCGCACCTGACCCACCTGTGGCGGCCGCTGGATCAAAACCCGTTGTACGCACCGTAATCACCTTCGTAGCATCCGTGGCCTGAACCGTTGCCATGGCATTACCCGCATAAATAGGACGCTCAAACGTATCCGCGGAGATCACTTTGGTGATATCTGATACCTGGGCCACATCCAACCTAGCTGCCACACGCGGTAAAACGTTCTTACCAATCGCTGTAGCAGGGGCCAAGATATGGCTATAGTTAGCCGCTAGTGCTAATACTTGTTCTGCCAAGTTCTCACTCAACTGATGCTCTAGGTGAGCGGCGTCCACATGGATCACTTTTGCTACACCCGTTACCTGAGCAGCGGCTGCTGCAACTGCACCCGCTTGGTGACCTGCTACTAAAACATGGACATCTCCGCCACAAGCTAGGGCGGCGGTGACCGCGTTCAATGTAGCGGCCTTTAATGATTGATTATCGTGTTCTGCTATTACCAGTGAAGTCATTTAGATCACCTTCGCTTCATTTTTTAGTTTTTCTACCAAGGCCTTGACATCAG